>OKVX01001104.1_pt1 | contig 11854 bp, 14 predicted proteins | sample 1606941 | NCBI WGS metagenome assembly OKVX01 (sample SAMN03281016, study PRJEB24777) | human gut metagenome | isolation source: fecal sample PR161 from 1 month old female Malay infant, caesarean... | reverse complement strand
ATCGCAATATAAATTAAATTTGACAAATAAAATAAAATATGAATATATTTGATTAAAAAGGAGATATAAAATGAAAAAAATCGCACTATTTATATTTATAATAATAAATATTATTTCTATACTTCATTTGTTATGTGAAGGTTCCATATATGTAACTGACTTCCAGGGGATATTATCCTCACTGATACTTGCGTTTTCAGCAGCATATTTCCCAATAATTGTTTTTATAAGTATTGATGACCACGAGCAAAAAAAAGCCTGAATATATATAATACATTCAGGCACAATACCGTTATTTTTTAGAATCTATGTGTGTGGATTGTTCTAATTTATAAGAAAACACAGCATCAGAAAAAGAGATACAGCACTTAGTTGCTACCGCAATTGCTATAAAATATGCATATCCTGCAATTAGATAAGAATTAAAGAGATTAGTTAGAGTTGACACAGGGATACCCAACGCAAGTCTTAGTAAAAGAACAGAAGCAGCAATAGATGTAGGTACATAAATGATAAAATCGACGACTGCTTTTAAAGATTTGCTATATTTCGGATAAACAAAATACGTTATTACCAATGAAAATATTAAAGGCAAGAATATTAATATATAACCGAAAAAATTAGCCTTTAATTCATACCCAAGTAACATAAGAGTAATTGAACAAAATGAAATTAACCAACAAGCTCTTTTCTTATCGTTATTGGAAAATTTTTCCATAAATAGATTCCTTATCATTTGAGTTTTCGAAAATGAGAATCACAGCTTTTTGAGTCTCGGTACTAAGTCTAAGCAATGCGAACAGTAAAGAAAACATTATAAAACAATACCAAGCATGATGTTATAACTCTGATCCTACCATAAATTATAGGCTATTCACCTATCCTAAATCCATGTTCAATAGACGAAGAAATAAAAACTGTTGTTGAGTTTAGAGTTAAAGATCAAACTTTAAGTCTAAATTCTTCTTAGCAAACAAAAAATTATTAGAAAATTCATGGACGAGTCTATTTGTGATTTTTATTTTTTCAGGATCGTAGATATCTAAAATTTCAAATTGTATTCTTGTCGGTGGGGTTGCTTCTTTATTTTTATTCAACCTAAAGTTTACAAATAAACGAGGTGAAAGTGGCATAGCAGCAATAGAACCAGCATTGTGATATATTGCAGGCGAATCTGACGTTATATAGTTTATTTTAGTATGGTTTTTGTGTATTTTGATACTAAAGCATTCTTTCTCAATTTGAAGAGCAAACTCGAAAGACATTATATACAGCATACATTTAAGGAAGGTTTCCTTTTGACAATTATCTAATTCTATTTCTACATCCCCTCGTACCAAAGTCAACTTCTCAATTTTTTCTTGAGCCGCAGATATCATTTTTTTTGTTCTGAATAATTGCAGGCTGTAAAAAATCAAAAGATTAAAATACATCTTATCATTGATAGGCGTAATAATTTTAGACTCTTGTTCCTTTATCATATCTTTTATTATTTCTGAAATAGCCCCTTCAATATCAGAGTATTTATTTTCAAGGAATACTTTATTCAATATATCAAGATTTTTTTTAGCAAACTTCATGAGTTCTTCGTCATCATTAACTACTAACCACCCTTTATTGATAACGGCATCAGCATCTTTTAACAATGCAAAATCATTAAATAGAGTTTTAAGATATGGATTGGAATCTATGTCATCAGAATATTTATATAACAACAGGTCCCATACAACATCGTCCATCTTTATACCATAGAAATAGTTTTCTTCAGCAATCTCTTTGGTGTTTTTTTGTGGGTAAGACTTTTTAGATATATTATTCCGCACCAATATACCTTCTCGACCGAGCCAATGAGATAAGTAAAACTGTGGTACATAATGTTGTCTTTTTTTTAAATCAATATCTTTAAATTCCATCACTGTTCCTTTAGAAAAATGACATTTTTATAGGTCAACAAGTCTTTCCATAAGTTGCCTAAAATGAGCATTGATAAAATACGATACTACTGTCACAAACGATACGGTAATGAGAACTCTCATAATAGGTTATCAACGTTACTATATTATAGTGATTAATGTCTAGTCACGTTATGATTAGGAAGTAGGTAGCACTCAAATGCAGTCATGGACATATCATATATCATACGACTTGGAAAGCATACAAAGAAAATTAAATTATTATTAACAAGGTAAGGTTCACCAAATTAGTAGCTGATAAAAATGTTAATTTGTCATTTTGCACATTACAAAATGAATTACACTCTCCTATTTTAATATTTAAAATCAATTGGTTAATATTTAAAGTAAATATAGGGGGTTATATATTCACCTTAAGGTGAATATATGGCCGATTGCTTTATTAAAGCCACGAGTAATAAGGTCATTGAAAATAATAGAAAATAAATTTGTAACTTGCTAAAAAATTATGTTACCTATAAATAAAAAAATAAATTGTGGGGTAATAATGAATAGGAGATATTCAGTAAAGAAGTTAATGGCGAGTGATGGAAACAGATTTTGTATGATTTTGGATTCAAAAAACGGTTTGCCATTGTATTATCAAAATATTTATCTTAGTTTGCTATATAAGCAAAAGAATAAGTCATTTAATACAGTATTGAGAAATGCTTACACTTTGATTGCTTTTGAAAATTATCTAATAGAATCAAATATAAATCTTATCGAAAGAATTAGATCTAAGACCTTCCTTAGCTTTACTGAAATATATTCTTTGTCAGAACAACTTAGAGTTAAAAGTAAAAAACAAAAAGTTATAGATATAAAAGAGTATAAAAAGATCAATCAAGAAAATCTTCATTATAGATTGACTGTAATTAGTTCCTACATTTGTTGGATTTATGAATCATATTTTAGCACTACAATATATGAGACAAACATTATATTAAAAAGTGTTAATTTACTTTTTCGTAAACATAAACCTAAATTAAACTCTCAACTCTATTTGAATAATGATTTTAAATCATTAGAAAAAGAGAGCTTAGACATTCTATTGCAATGTATAGAACCTGAAAGCCAATACAATCCATTTGTTGATATCAGTTGCCGTAAAAGAAATCAACTCATAATCCTCATTCTTCAGGAAACTGGAATGCGAGGGGGTGAGCTATTGAACTTGAAAATTTCTGATTTTAACAAGGAGAAAAGATATCTTAAAGTTTGTAAAAGAGTGAATGACCCAGCAGATCCAAGGGTTTTTCAACCACTTGTTAAAACATTTGAACGAGAATTAAATATTAGCAAAAAATTGTCTATGCAAATCTCTTCATATATAGACAATGATAGGTCTTTCTATTCGAAAAGCTTAAATCATAATTACTTATTTATTACTCAAAAATCTGGTCCTACGGAAGGGTTTCCTCTATCAATAAGTGCATATCATAAGGTAATTAAGCAAATAAGTAGAATTGAATTCAATGGAGTATCTTTTCAAAATTTCACAGGGCATTGTCTACGGCATACATGGAATTATATTTACAGTTTGAAATACATAGGGGTCACTGATCAATACAGATTGACCCAATTAGATAGAATCAGATGCGTAAGAATGGGGTGGAAAATGAACTCCAAAACGGCTTTGATTTACAATAATCGTTATATTAGCGAAGAAACTTTAAAAGCTTTTGAAGAGGCAGACTTGGTAAATAATAAAATCATAAATAAAATTGAAGGAGAAATAGATGAAAGCATTAATGTTAGAAAATTACTTGGTATTAAAGGCAAAAGACAGCAGAAATAATTTTAGTTTAAATGACAGTGTTTGGTTTCTGAGCAAAGATGTTAAATTAAATTTCTCATATTTTGAAAGCAACATTAATGCTAACTTATTAGCATCTATAAAAGATACACTTGCATATACTGCTGTTAATTTTAGTTCAGCTTATGCAAGAAAGTTTTTCTTTTCTATAAAGAAACTTGTTGTTTTTAATCAAGGGAAGTTGGACAAATTTGATTATGGGTTACTAAATAGATTTTACAATGCGTATTACAAAAAAAGTTATACACATGTTGAAAGTTTAAAGTACTTTTTAATAAAACATTATGAACTAAATGATGAATTCTTAGATCAAGAAATGCTGGATTTGATTTCCAAATGGAAAGTAACTAAGCCCAATAAGACAACTGCCTATATTGAGCGTAAAGAGTCGTTAAGACCATTATCAGAGTATGAATTGAAGAATCTAATCGGGTGTATGACAAAGGAATACAAGGAGGGAAGTATGACTATGAATGACTACCTTTTAGTCATGCTAATGATATATTCAGGTAGAAGACCGATGCAGATAGCCCAATTAAAAAGGAAGGATCTCTATGTCAAAAAAAATGGTAATTATTTAAACATACCCAGATTAAAGCAAGGAGATAGTTTCAGAACAGAATTTTCCGAATTGTGCATAGGGGATAATTTGTTCAATTCACTATCAGAACTAAAATCAGTAGTTAAAGTTTTTGTGCAGAGTGAGGTAGGAGATATCTTAACTGAAGAGGAATTAAACAATTTACCACTATTTATTGATCCTTATTTTTTTAATTCGACTTACAAGCTTGATGAATTATATGAAAATAATTTCTTCAATTTGCATATGAGTTCTAAGAGAATAACCCGTAGGGTTCAGGCCGTTTGCAAGAGAGTAAGTAAAGATAAAAATAAAAAAATTAACTCTCGTCAACTTAGGGTTACATTAGCCACAAGGCTTGCACTTAAAGGTTATGGATTAGGAACGATAGCAAAAGCTTTAGATCATAGCAATTTGAAATCAGTATTATCGTATGCAAAAAACAATGAAGAGTTTTCATTCAGAATTGATCAGGCGATAAATGATTCAGTAAGTCCTTATATCGCTTCATTTTCAAAAAAAAGTGACGACATTACACTTGGATTGGTTGACGATTTGATAATCATAAAAGAGCTTACTAAAGAATTAATAGCCGGTTATACGAAGCAAGCAGAGTTTGAAATTCTAACGGACTTTTCCTCAATCTTAGAATGCAAAATAAATAAAATAGTTGAATTGCTCAACTGGGAGGGCATGAATAATGAGTTATTATAAGAATTATGAAGTCTTAGCTAATGAAGTAAAGACACAGGCAAAAAAAGAAAATATTATAAATTGGGATGATTTGTCATGGGGTAAAGGGGTTTCATTTAAAAATAACAATCACATAAAAAGATACAACGAAATGGGAGAACATTTTCAACAATTATCCAAAGTTATTATATACAGAGAATGCTTCCCTAATGTGGGCAAATCTTTGCTTTATTTGGCGACAATAAAGATAATGGAATATTCATTTATTAATATGAAAATAGAGCCACACATTGTCAATATTAACCCAGACATTATTAACGATATAATACTTCAAGGTGAAAAGAAATTCTCAAATGATCGGGCAGGGGCTATTGAGAAAGCATTAAAGAATATTTTAGATGTATTGGCTATCAATAACATAGTGAATCCAAAGCTTAGTAAGTTTAACTCCAGAGTGAGAAAAAATAGAAATAAAGCTATCAGGGATATTCCAGAACAAAATAGAGTTAAAAATAAATTACCAGAAGATAAAGTGATAGATCTTGTTGGTAGGGTTTTTAGTTCTAATGATAAAAGTCAAAGAGATATATTTACTACATCTATCATTGCACTGCTTCTTTGTGCTCCAACACGAATATCTGAGGTATTGAGCCTTGAGGTTGATTGTGAAGTAGAAGGGAAAGATAAAGAGGGGAAAGGAACCTATGGCATTCGTTATCATAGTGCAAAAGGCTATGGAGAAAGTATAAAGTGGGTTCCAAGGAATATGCACTCAATAGCAAAGTTATCCATTCAAAGATTAAAGGTATTATCCAGGATGGCAAGGTGTATAGCAAGCATACGAGAAAAAGGGGAGTTAGAGTTCTATAATAGTTTAGATACTGAAGAGAATGGAAGATATTTTCATGAAAAGTTATATGAACTTTTAAATATAGATAGTAAGAAGTGCTTCAATGCTAAAACCAAAAATATTTTAATGCGGGTTGAGAGTGGGGTCCTTAGTGCAAAGGAATTTTGGAATGAAGTTTTTAATTATAATGATAAAACTAAACCTTGGGATACATTTTCAAAAGCGATAAAACTTAGTAATAGATTATTACTCCTAAATAAAGACCAATTACATTTGAAGAAAGGAGTCGATTTATTCTGTATCTTGCCAACAAGTGATAAGATATTTTATTCTGACTTTAAAAAAAGGTCAGGAAAGGAGACTACTTTAAATTTTTTTCAACGGCACAAGGCATTACATCCTAATGGTATGAAAGAGGTTTTTAGTAGTCATCAGCCAAGACACCTTTTAAATACTCTTGCTCAAAGAGCTATGCTTTTTGATATAGAAATAGCTTTTTGGTCAGGGAGGAAAAATGTTGAACAAAATAATGTGTATGACAATCGAACGTGGGAGGAGTTGAGACAAAACGAGCGAAGAGTATTGTTTGCTGATGAAATGATTTCGGAGTTAGGTGGAGGAAGTAAGGAAGAAATCATTTGCAAACTTAAAGACCATTTAAAAACACTTGAAGAAAAAAACAATTTATACAGAAGCCAATATAATTCACAGAAAGCAAACTATGTTGAAAGAGAAATTCAAGAAGTTGGTAGAATTATAAATCATATTGTTAGTTATTATCTTAGAGGAGAACATAATGAGTAAAAAGTTTAACAAGGAAGATATTGAATTCATTCTCGATAAAATAAATGGCTGGGAAGGCGATTTAACCTGGGTTAGTCTTTGTGATTCCGTAGAGGAACATTTCGGTAAAAAACCAACGAGACAGGCTCTTTCAAGACATACAGTAATAGCTTATGCATATCAGCAGAAAAAGAGAATTAAAGGTGAAACTGTTAAGCATATTAAAAGTCCTCAAAGTCTTGCCTATGCTTCGAATAAAATAAATAAATTAGAAAAAGAAAATTCGAGGTTAGTTAGTGAAAATAACAGGCTTCTACTTATGGTTAGAGATCTTCAAATGATTGCATATGGTAAATGTATTAGAGAAGATCAAATTTTTCCCGAAAACAAAAAATAATTTTGACATCAATAGGTTTTGTCTATTGATGTTTTTTAAATATGTGGTAATTATATATGTATTGTCAGGAAGACAATTAAACATTTTGCAAGGATGCAATTTATGGACAAACAAAACAACTTTCCAGTGGAAACACTGGAAGAACAGCTTATTATTATCGTTGATAAGTATATCTCTAAACGATACCAGCCGAACGATAAAAGTTTTTCTCACCAGTTATACTTAGTGTTCGTTGGCTATCACTTAAAGTATTTCTATCCCAAACAACTTTATACTCGTTCTAATCGCAACATAGACAACATTATGACAATGTTTAGTTCTGTGTATAAATCTCTGACGAGTGGTTTATTAAGGCAATTAAATAATAAAGAAGCTGTTCTTCGTGAGTTAAACTCTCTCGTTAACTATATTGATAATAATCAAGAACGAGCAGAAGAAATCTATGCTACGGTCAGAGCACAATATGAAATGAAAATAATCGAGAAAGAGTTGACTCATGAGGTTCGCGTAAGAACCGTTAGGCTGTAGTAAAATAGCCCCTAAGTAGGGGCTAACAGAGAGTGTTTGGTTGCGGCTGTTACTGAACTTCTTTCCATACACCATCAGCTTTAACTAATTTAATTGGCTTCGTCTGTTTATTGTTGCTAATAGATGCATCTACAATGCAGTTATATACATTATTTGCTTCTTCTGAACAGCTAACTTTCTTCACATAATCTATTCTTAAAAGATCCTTTTCTGAAACTCTTGAATCAAAAGCTTTCATACTTGCATTTGATCTATCTACAACACTTTTGAATACATTATAGATGTCTTTATCGGAAGGTTCAGAATCACAAGCTGTTAATAAAAAAGTTGAAAGAATGATTGTTATGATAGCATATGTTTTCATTTTAAATCCCTTTATTAATGTTGGTGCGTGAAAATGGCTCTATGTGAAAATTTTTTACGAATATACAATCTTGTAGAAATCATTAAAACCAACAAAATAATGAAAGCTACTAAAAAACTTTGACTTATATAAAGTATGATGTAGGCAATTGCTAATAAAATAAATCCTATGAACAACGATAACCAAGGTGAAACTTCGCCATATTTGATGGTTGAATGACAGCCAGTGCAGACACGGACACCAAACTGGCTCTCTTTGAAGCAGAACGGACACTTAATGGTTTCGTTATTCATATTAACTCCATTTTTACAATCGGTTCCTGATACTGCTATTGCTTAAAAATCATCAGGCTCTTTTCAGGGATTCTCGATGAATAATTATCTTTAGTAAAATCACTTGTACCGATCGATGTTTGAATCATGATAGGTTAAAGCTATCATAATCAAATTATCGATCTGTAATAACGATCAATTTATTGTTGACTTATCCTAAACCTACTACTTGCTAGCTGATATCGCAGTCGGGTATAAGCGGTAACTTTCTGTCTATAAATGAATTTTTCTTCCTTTGTGTAGAGGTCGTTTGGCATGGAGTTTTGAGAATCCAGGGAGGGGCTTGTGAAGAATGCTCTTACCATAGCTTCTGAGAAGCTCAATGAACTGCTTTAGAGAAGCAAGCCACTTTAAGAAGCTGAGATGCTTTTGCTGTTGTACTGCGTTTTTTTGAAGAATCTTTTCTACGATTTCGTTTCGTCTGTCTTCTCTGAGCCTTAATTCAATTTCAGCAATCTTTTCACTTATGCTTTCCCTTGGTAAATCCGTTGCAGCAACATCTTTTGCAGGAGCAGGAGCAGGAGCAGGAGCAGGAGCAGGAGCAGGAGCAGGAGCAGGAGCAGGGGGTTCTGGTGGTATGCCGGTTCGCAGAGCTTCTAGATGGTCTGGGTTATAGTTGAGCCTGTTACTAAGATTTGCCCAACTGTAGCTCTTACCCAATTGCGAAGCTTTGAAAGCTATTCCTGTGTATTCGAAAGAGAAGCCATTCATTTTACCAGTAGAGGCAATATTGGCCTTCCAGGATACTTCTGCTTCTTCAAGTCTCTTGATAAAAGTTAAAAGGTCAGGTGTATCTGCCAAACATTTATCAATGATCTGTTGAAGGGATTTCTTGGGACAGGGAACACCAGTCCGTTCTGATAGCTTCTGTTCGTTTCGAGAGATTCTCTTCCGCTTCGGTTGTGTATTTGAGAGGGATGGTGCTGTCTTGGTCACTGTCTGACCATGAGCGATTTCGAGTTCACTAATGATCCGTGTGCTTATAAGGTTTTCGTTCCTACCCAAGTAGAGCTTCCCACCGGCTATGTCGATTCTGCTGGCGATAATGTGTATATGCTGGCCTTCGTCGTCATGTAAGACATAGCAACGGAGATGGGTATCACTGAATCCCATTCGTTTCATATAGTCATCTGCGATACTAGACCACTGTTCATTCGTTAGTGATTCACCGTTGGGTAAGCGAAGCGAGTTGTGCCAAACTGATTTTGCGACATCCTGGCGAAGATGCTTGGTGCTATCGAATTCAGCGATCAGTTCAAGGGCTGAATCACCTAACATGTTCCCGCCAATGATGATGGGATCACTTTTATGATGTGCTCCCGGTTTCAATGCATATTGAACGACACCAGCGAAGCTCTTACCCCTTTTGATCTTCTGCATACCCTTCATCGGGTTTGCTCCATATGTCAGCATTTAGCAGGTGCTGGCGAAGCTCTACAATTTGTCTTCTGACTGCAAACAATTCTGTATTCGTAAGCTTGCTGTCTTTGCTCTTACCATCGATATGGATCGCAATTCGATTTAGCTTTTGCGATATGTCTGACAACATTTTCCAAGCTTCAACATTTACTAACGGGATGTCGGTTGGGGTGTGATTTAAAAAGGTTAATCTTAACCACTCCCCTTTTTTATGCTTGCCCCTTCTGTTGTTTAAAAGCTCTAGCTCTGCCTGATTCAAACGCACACTGATACAATAATGGCGTAACAACCTTAGATTTTTATCTTTCCTAAATCGATCACGATGCTGATCGTCATGTTTAGATTTTTCCATAGCATTTCCTTATGCAAAAAATGGTGAATCTGTTTAACTTATTGATTATGATGATAAAATACATCTACCAAATGAATTGTGTTTGTCAATCTGAACTCAATAATATGTATTGAGTTCGATGAAATTTAGCACTAAAGCTGATCGCTATGACCACGGACTTCATGTATACTGGTTTTTTATACAGTTATGGTGGGTGGTGTATGCTTAATGGATTTGCTCGCTATGCTTTGACTGCTAGTTCGGTTGCCCCAGTTTGCCTTACATTGGCATTCTTAGCTTATATTAATGATAATTATAAGATTCTTGTTTCCTCAATTCTTTTGGCTGTCGTAAGTGTGGTTTTTTGTGTCTTTATAATCAAGCAAGCACAAAAATATAATCCGGTCACATTGAAAAACTTAGAATCGGCATCTCCGGCAGATAAGGAAATAACCAACTATTTCTTGACTTACTTATTTCCACTTATATCTGGGCCGACCACTTTTATGGATTGGCGATTAGCCCTGTTTTTTTATTTAAGTCTTTTCTTCTACATAAAGCACTCGTCTTCGTATAGTTTCAATCCAATTTTGTCTATCATATTTGGATTCAAGTTTTATGAAGCCGAAGATGACACTGGGGTGAGTTTTGTTCTTTTGTCAACAAAACCTCTTACCAATGCGAAGATCAAAGGTTTGAGGGTAAAGAAGCTTACTGAACATACCTATATGATTGTATAAGGATATTATATGGAACTTTTTGCGATTACAGACAGCGAAATACCGACTAGAATAATTAAGATTGACATAGATGCTCCCGCACAAACGGTAGTAGAAAATCTATTTAGAACTCAGAGGAGTGAGTTTATAAATGAAGATATCGAAGAAATAGAGTTTTGTGCATCTTATAATGTTCAGGATGGTGAGATATTTTCCATCAATCCATTTGATGACGAAATAGGCATTATTAATGCAATCGAACGGCCTGATGCTGTTCCGGTTTGGGACCCCGATGATGTGTCAGTTCATTATTTCAAAGCGTTATTTACGGGTGAGCCAGCTTCGAATGGTAATCCTACTCAAGTTTGGCTTCAATGTTTCGACAGACGACAAATAATTAATAATGAAAAATCCTTTTTCCAAGTAGTAACTCAGCCTGGAAATAGATTCTCAGTGTCCACTCGTCCTGGTTTTTCGCTTAGTGATCGATTAACTGCTATTCTTGTGGGTGATAAATTATTGTTCAAGAGTTTCTTTATGCTCCGGCGATTTTTTAACATGGAAGAGTATTTTAATGAAGCTACTAGAGAGGATTTAGATAACTTTATCGGTAATGATATATTTCATGTGGAAAATGCTGAAGATTTTATGATGTTTGCAGATTCTGCAATTAAAAAGAAAGTATCTTTGATAATAAGTTCTGGAATACTCAACGATCAGCCTATTGAAAATCTAATTGAGTGTGCCCAGAAGATTGGATATCAATTAGGTATAACTAATGTGAATGGTGATAATAAAATCACTATGCCAAACTCTAAAAGAGAAGTTAAGCAACTATTATATTTCCTTGATCAGGGCTACTTCAATTCAATAATAACAAATGAGTTAATGTTGACGAATTCGAAGCGACCAATAAGAATTTGAGATTTTGCTTTCCTTTACTAATCGAAGAGCAAGTAAAGCAAGACTACTCAGCTTCGCTGAGTTAGCTCTTGCTTTTATAAGTATATTGAATTGACAATCCATAATTTAGTGTATATGTATATCTATATGGTTAAAATATATAAGGAAACAAAATGGATAAAGT
>OKVX01001101.1_pt1 | contig 11867 bp, 3 predicted proteins | sample 1606941 | NCBI WGS metagenome assembly OKVX01 (sample SAMN03281016, study PRJEB24777) | human gut metagenome | isolation source: fecal sample PR161 from 1 month old female Malay infant, caesarean... | reverse complement strand
GTCACCCGTGGTAAGGAGCAAGGCTATCTGACCTATGCCGAGGTCAATGACCATCTGCCGGAAGATATCGTCGATTCTGATCAGATCGAAGATATTATCCAGATGATCAATGACATGGGCATTCAGGTGATGGAAGAAGCACCGGATGCTGATGATCTGATGCTGGCAGAGAATTCAACAGACACCGATGATGATGCAGCCGAAGCTGCAGCACAAGTCCTCTCAAGTGTAGAATCGGAAATTGGCCGGACCACTGACCCTGTACGTATGTATATGCGTGAAATGGGGACGGTAGAACTGTTGACCCGCGAAGGCGAAATTGACATTGCCAAGCGCATCGAAGATGGCATCAATCAGGTTCAGTGTTCCGTTGCTGAATATCCTGAGGCAATCACGTATTTACTCGATCAGTACGACCGCGTTGAAGCAGGCGAAGTCCGTCTTTCTGACCTGATTACCGGCTTTGTTGACCCGAACGCGGAAGAAGATCTGGCACCAACCGCAACCAACATCGGTTCTGAGCTGCCGGCTGAAGAATTAAACAAAGATGACGACGACGAAGACGAAGAAGAAGAGGATGACAGTGACAGCGATGACGATAACAGCATCGATCCTGAACTGGCTCGTCAGAAATTCGAAGCGCTGCGTGTGCAGCATGAAAAAGCGCGTCAGCAGATTAAAATTCACGGTCGCGACCACCCGAACACCAATGCGGAAATCCAGCAGCTCTCTGAAGTTTTCAAAGAGTTCCGTTTAGTTCCGAAGCAGTTTGACCACCTGGTCAACAACATGCGTGAAATGATGGATCGTGTCCGTCAGCAGGAACGCTACATCATGAAACTCTGCGTTGAGCAGAGCAAAATGCCGAAGAAAAACTTCATCACCCTGTTCACCGGCAATGAAACCAGTGATTCCTGGTTTACTGCTGCTGTCGCGATGAACAAACCGTGGTCTGAAAAACTGCAGGATGTCGCGGAAGAAGTTGAACGCAGCCTGCAACGCCTGCGTCAGATTGAAGAAGAAACCGGCCTGACCATTGAACAGGTCAAAGATATTAACCGCCGCATGTCTATCGGTGAAGCGAAAGCCCGCCGTGCGAAAAAAGAGATGGTTGAGGCGAACTTACGTCTGGTTATCTCTATCGCGAAAAAATACACCAACCGTGGCCTGCAGTTCCTGGATCTGATTCAGGAAGGTAACATCGGTCTGATGAAAGCGGTTGATAAATTCGAATACCGCCGTGGTTACAAGTTCTCCACCTATGCCACCTGGTGGATCCGTCAGGCGATTACCCGCTCTATCGCGGACCAGGCGCGTACTATCCGTATCCCGGTGCATATGATTGAGACTATCAACAAACTCAACCGTATCTCCCGTCAGATGCTTCAGGAGATGGGCCGTGAGCCGTCACCGGAAGAACTGGCAGAGCGGATGCTGATGCCGGAAGATAAAATCCGCAAAGTGCTGAAAATCGCCAAAGAGCCAATCTCAATGGAAACACCGATTGGTGATGATGAAGATTCGCACTTAGGGGATTTCATCGAGGATACCACCCTCGAACTGCCGCTGGATTCAGCCACCTCAGAGAGCCTGCGTTCCGCAACTCACGAAGTGCTGGCCGGCCTGACCCCGCGTGAAGCGAAAGTTCTGCGTATGCGTTTCGGTATTGATATGAATACTGACCACACGCTGGAAGAAGTGGGTAAACAGTTTGACGTTACCCGCGAACGTATCCGTCAGATTGAAGCGAAGGCACTGCGCAAACTGCGCCACCCGAGCCGTTCTGAAGTGTTACGCAGCTTCCTGGACGAATAATCCGCTTCAGGATCAGAGCATTATCAGGCGCCGTTTAACGGCGCCTTTTTTTATGCTTATTCATTGCCGGACAAGAAGTAATTCACTTACACAATTGATATTCAGAAATCATTTTTGACAGGCAATATTCCGCTCATAAAACAGTCAGATAGACAAGAAACGCTAGACCCCGCAGACAACTGGCAGTATAATCTCACCCACTTCGGCCCCTTAGCTCAGTTGGTTAGAGCACGCGACTCATAATCGCTTGGTCACTGGTTCAAGTCCAGTAGGGGCCACCAAATTTTTACTGATTTATCAGTGTATTAAGCCACTCTTCACAGGGTGGCTTTTTTACATCTGGTGCTGAGTGTCGCAAAAGTGATCCACCAATTTTTTGATTTGTGTGCCAATATCAGGCAGGTAATGCAAATATCCCTGCAAACCTTACTAATGATATTCATAAATCTCAGGGATATTGTTATTCTGAATATCTCCCGGAAACGAATGCAATATATTAAATCTTCTTTGTCAGGTTAATTTTCCGCCCAAACTTCGCTTCTTTGTATTATCTCCCGTTTGTTATTCAGATAACGATTTTTCCGCATCAAAAAACCGATTACACCGGATATTCTCCGATAATAACAGGCTGTTTTCATTTATTTTTCTGTTGGCCGGATAACATTGAATTACCTCTCCATTCCGTTACACTAAGTGAAATTTTTATTTTCTGTCTTCCTGTTTATTTAAGATTAATCCGTATAAGGACTGATATGACAAAGCAACGTAAACTGGGGCTTGCTCTGCTTATTGCTATTGCATTGTCCGGCGGGGCCTGGCTGACGTATTCTGTGACGTCCGGCAGCACCCCGGCAGATAAAGGCTATGAGCTGTATTTATCCGGGGATACTGACGGGGCATTCCGTTATTTTTCCGCAGAAGCGGAAAAGGATCCGCAGGCAGCCTATGCATTGTCTGTGATGTATCTCAACGGCTACGATGCACCGGCCAATGCGTTACTCGGTTATCAGTGGCTGGAACGGGCCGCGAATGCCGGTAATAAAAGTGCCTTATACAACCTCGGTTATTACCGCTATCACGGTATAACACAGGATACCGCGCGGGATCAGTACGGTATTACCTCCCTGAAAGCCGCGGCACAGGCCGGTGTCCGCGAAGCTCAGGAATTACTGGGCACTATTTACCTTCTCGATAAATACGGCAATATTCCGTCGGAGGCAGAACAGGCGCGGAAATATATGACTGCGGCCGCAGATCAGGGATCGTTTTTTGCAAAATTCGCGCTGGGTTATATCGCGTATGAATATGATAAAGATTATAAAAAAGCGGTCGGTATTCTGACACCGTTGCTCAGCGAGCAATTTACCCTGCCTGCTATGCTGCTTTCCGGAATATATGAAAAAGGCGGTCACGGAATAGAAGCCGATCCGGGACAGGCAAAAAAATACCGCTATATGGCATTTTCACAAATCAGCTCACTCAGTGAAGATGATTTGATGCCGAAAGCATTATCTCTCTACGGTTCAGAAACGGCAGATGAAATAACCGCCCGGCTGGCAAAACTGGAGAAAATGGCGGAGAACGGCAATCAGCATGCCCGTTATGCCCTCTATGATACTTATATGCAGGGAGCGGGTGTTATCGCAGATAAAGAAAAAGCCCTCCGCTATTTACTGCCGCTGATTAATCAAAAAGATCCGAAAGCCCTTTATACCTGGTATCTTGATACCAAAACAAATCCTGAATATCTGACAGCCGCAGCTGATGCCGGATATCCCGATGCCCTTTATCTGCTTTATCAAATCCACCGTAATATCCGTTTTGATGATGCCTTCGGTTATGACCGGGAGCGTGCGGCGAAATACCTTAAACAGGCTGCGAATACCGGACATCACGATGCATTAATCGATATTATTGAGGATATTGTCAGCAGCTATCAGTTTCCGGATAACGACACCAACGCACAGGTATCTGCCTATTTAGCCAAATTACTGGAAAAATATCCGGATGACCCGGAGGCGCTGATGCTGGCTTCCGCACGTTACGGTGATCAGGAAGGGAATATTTATGATCCGGTCCGGGCCTTCGAACTGAATAAAAAATCGGCTGAATTATCTCCCCTGCCGGATTCACAGGATCAACTGGCCTATAAATACGCCAGAGGTATCGGAGTTGATCAGGATATGAAAAAAGCGGTCGGGATCTATAAATCCCTGCTGAGAGATCCCTATTTTCAGGATAAGGCTTACCGGCGTTTAACGGATCTCTATTTTTCCTTTGATACCGGCGGTGAAATTGATGAAAAAGAGATTATCGCGTTCCTGAAAAAAGATATCGAAGAAAATGATAACTACCGCCAGGCGTATTTTTATGCCGATTATCTGTTACAGGAAGATCCGGTAAAAAACCGTAAACAGGCTATGGAACTGTATCTGAAAGCCGGCGAATATACCCCCAGTGCTGATGTTCACCTGGCAAAATCGCTTATTTCTCTCAATACCGGCAATAATGAACAGGCTTTAAAGCTGGCGCTGGAAATAATGAAAAGCGGATATGCCCGCTCCCTGCTGACGGAAAAAGAATGGCATGATGTCACGCAGATTGTATTCTCCGAAGGTAAAAACAACCCCCTTGCCAGACAATTCTGGGTCCTGCTTGCCCTGCGGGATAATAACGCTGAAGCGCAGAAACTGATTGAACCGCTGCTGGGTCAGGATCCGGTTGTCACGTATTACTATGCGAAGCTGAAACTGGAAGATGCGGAAGATAAACCGGATATGACCGATGAGATCCTGCGTCCGGATATTGAACTGATGATGAAAGCGGCAGCGCTGGGCAACACAGACGCCGGTGAATACATGGTGAATCGTCTGAAGAGCGCGACCCGCTCCGGCACGCAGAGCAACCTGAATCAGGCGTTTCTGCGGGTAACCGGACTGACAGAACGCGATATTGTGCCCCGGCTGACACAGTGTGCAGATGCCGGAGGATGGGCCTGTATGTATGAATTGGGCGAGATCTATTATGAAGGTAAATACGGTGTAAAAGCTGACCTGAATACCTCCGTCGCCTGGTACGAAAAAATTCCTGATCGCGATTACCGTTTCACAGAATCACGCCTGAGCAAAGTCAAAAAGAGCCGTGACACCCTGGCAGACCTGAATGCCCGCGTACAGAAAGGGGATGCTGAAGCCGCCTATGAATTATCTTATGCCTGGAGGAACGGCAACCACGGCCTGATTCAGGATCCGGAAAAATCACGGTATTACCTGAAAATGGCAGCCGAAGGCGGTAACGAAAATGCTGTCACCACACTGATTGATGACTACAAAAACGCAGACACGCTCAGTCCGGAAGATAAAAAATTGCTTCTGTCGCTGTATGACAAACTCCCGGGAACCGGCAATAACAGCTATCTGCGTGATCTGGGTACACAGTACCTGCAGGGCAGCAATCTTGTCAGCGCAGATCGTCAGAAAGCCCGTTATTATTTCAGCAAAGCCGGTGATTACGGTGCTCACGAGCTGAAAGCAATGGATCAGCTTGAAATAAATGTAAAACTGGCGGATGAAAGCCCGAATGCTGCTTATGAAACCGGTTATGCTTATTTTCTCGGGCGCGGCACACAAAAAGATCTGCAGCAAGCCCTGCCATACCTGCAAAAGGCAGCAGATGCCGGTCATAACTATGCCACAATCCTGCTGGCAGATACCTATGAAAAGGGAGAGTACGATAAAGAGATACAGCGCCGGATTATCACACCGGACTGGGATAAAGCCATTGTCCTGATACGTGCCTACAAAGGGCCGCGTGATGTATCAGAAAATATTGCATTCTATGAGAGTACGATAAAACCGGCACTGGCCGGAGACAGCAGCGCCATGAACGCCGCCGGGGAACACTATAAGAGCAGCGGCTATTATGATACCGCCCGTTACTGGTTTGAAAAAAGCGCGGAAAGCGGTTATCTGCCTGCATTCTGCGCTCTGGCCGGGGCGACTGAAAGCAATGACGGTAAAATGGCGGTATTACGCCGTGGTACGGAGAAAGGTGACAGTTGCTCCGATACCATGCTGGCCATCATGCAGCTCAGAGAGAACCACATAACACCGGATTCACCGGAGTGGGCCGGTATTATCACCCGGGTGGAAAACGGTCTGAAAAACAGTGATGAAGAGGTGTCAAAAGCCGCGTTTGAAGCACTGACTCAGCTGTATCGCGGCACTCTCAGAGATGACAACGGCAGCTATCTGTATAAGGCAGACAACAAAAAATATCTCACACTGCTGGAATCGGAGGCAGATAAACGGGCAGATGCACAAATCGACCTGTTCTATTATTACCGGCAGAATAATGACATGGATAAAGCACTGTCTTATCTGCAAAAAGGCCATGATAGCGGCGATATCGCTGCCACAGAAACACTCTACGAATACTATATGTCGCCGGAATATTGCCGCCGTGACAATGCCGATCCCGCTAAAGCGGAGCAGTATCTGACGGAGTGGCTGAAAAAATCGGACTATCCGGAAAATACCGATAACCATATGCTGATGCCGCCGGAAGAGCGGACCAAAGCCATGGGTGATGCGTGGCTTGAAGGCTTCTGTAACCGGGCACCGGATCCTGACAAAGCTATCGCGTGGTATACCCGCTCACTGACGTATAACAACACACATGCCCTGAAAGGTATGTATGACGCGCAGATAGTGAAGAAGAATGCTCCGGAAACCTATTACTACGGTTCACTCGCCGGTGTCAGCTCCCGGGAGGGGGACGACCTTATCGCCACACTGACGGATGCAGAACGCGAAACCGTGCTGCAGCGTATTAAGAAAAAGCAGGTGTATGAGCAATACGGTCGTTATGAGCAGGAAATTGAAGCGAAGCGGCAAAAAGCAGAAAGCGGTGACGGCCCGGCGGCATTCTCGCTGGGGGTAAACTATGCCCGTGGCGAACACGTTCCGGAAGATACGGAAAAAATGCTCTATTACTATAAGCTGGCCGGTAAAAACGGGTACGCCCGTGCTTACAACGTGCTGGGTAATCTCTACCGTAAACCGAATGAGCGCGGGATCCCGGTCGACGGTAAAAAAGCCCTCGCGTATTTTGATGCGGGGGCAAAACTGGGCGACAGCAATACCGCACACCTCGCCGGGGATATGCTCTATTTCGGCCAGGCCGGGCTGGAAAAAGATTATCCGCAGGCCGCCCGCTATTATGAAATGACCTCTCTTGAACAGGGCAGTCATCATGAAATGGCGAAATACAAAGTCGCGTGGATGTACTATCACAAAATGGCCGGTACCGGCAGCGATGATGATCTGCGAAAAGCACGGGATAACCTGATATTGTCGGCAAAATACGGCAATAAAGATGCCGAAGAAGCTTTAAAAGAGTGGGATTTCTCACGTATCAGCGATAAAAATAAATAAGCGGTTTTATTATCAGCGCTCTCCCGGAATGTGGCCTGTTCCGGGAGAGCGATTTTATTACCTGCCGGATGACTTTTCCTTCCGGAACGCAATAAAAAGACCGGAAATAATAAACAACATACCAGCCAGCATACTCAGCGTGACAGATTCATCCAGAAAAAAACAGGAAATAAAAACGCTGATAACCGGTGACAGCAAAATGGCACAGGATGTCAGTTCCGCCCCGCCCTTTTCGATCATATAAAACCATAAAATATAGACAAAAACACCGCCGGTTATTCCTGTATACAATACCGGCAATAACACACGAGGCTGACTTATCACAGATAATGGTAGCTGGATATCATCAGACATAAATGGCATCGTCAGTACGATCAGCAGCAATGAAATACCGTTCTGATAGAAAACTCTGAGCAATAGATTCGATTTAACAGGTATTTTTTCTGACAGAACCGTTCCTGTAGCCCAGAAAAATGCACTGATTAATATAATTAACTCCCCTGTTCCGATTTTATCCACGGCAACGAAAATCAGTATTCCTGTAACACCCAAGAACGCTGTCATTACATATTTTATATTTATACTTCTGTTGATAACCACATAAATTAATGACGTAAAAGCCGGCATGGTATAAATCAGCACTGATGCTTTTACCGCATCGGTATAAAACAGAGCAATATTATTCAGTAACGGCACTAAAAATAGATTAAACACCCCCGAAGGAATACACAGAAGAACATCTTTGAACACTATTTCCTTCCGGAATAAGAATAAAACAACAATGAGTAAAATAACAACAGAAATAACATTGCAATAAAACCGGAATAGCCATGCACCAATGTGTTCAATCGCTGATTTAGAGACAGGAAAATTACTCCCCCATATCAGGGCAATGACTAATGCCATGCACAGCAGTACCTTTTTTTCAGTCATAGCGGGCAACTAATACCGTATGGTCTTCAATACATTTAGTATTTTTATTGCCTTTTTTTTGTCAATCGGTAATAAAGATATTCACCGAAAGTGTGAGTCCCGCTGAGTTTTTTACTTTGCCAGCCGAATGAAAATAAAAAATAAATCATCTGGAGTAATATATTTACAAATAATATCACCGGTTTACTCTATAAACTCACCTGTCCCTCCCCCCCAGAATATCCACCTGAATCATCCGTGAATCTGCGCGGCCGTGGTCATCCACGGCGCGGATACGGTAGCGTCCGGCGGCTTCCGGTTTCCATTCCAGCGGGCGGCGGCTGGTGCTGTTACCGAGGTATGCATCACCGGCAAACCAGTAAATCACACTGCTGTCATTATCGGCGGTGGCGGTAAAAAACAGGGAGGATGGCTGTTTTGCTGTCCGCCGCAGTGTGTAAGTGGTGTTGCGCAGCGGAGAGGTAATTTGTGGCGGAGTACCGCCAATCAGGCTGTTGCCGCCTTTGCAGTGTGCGACAGACGGCGGGGTTTTCTTCGGCAGACCGGCCAGGGCAAATACCCGTGCCAGGTCAGACGGCCAGTATTCATAGATATCAATATTCACCTGTGCAGGATCATAAGGCGGGCAGACCACATCGCCGGTGATTTTATCCGTCGCCACCGGGCGGTAGATGGTATCAACCGCAATGGGAGATTTGCCCGGGATAAACCAGGTTTTGCCCCGCCGCTGACACCACTGCGTCGGCAGGTTGCCGCTGGCCAGACAAACCTCCACCTGACGGAGGTTCTCCGGCAGCGGAAAGTCCGGTTCCCGCAGTGCCGGATACTCCGCCATAATGTTGTCGATAATATTGAAAAACAGCGGTGCGGCAGCTTCCGCGCCAATCAGCGCACTGTTTCCGGTGCCGTCAAAGTTCCCGAGCCAGACCACAAGCACATACGGTCCGGTGATACCGCTGCTCCAGGCATCACGGAATCCCCAGGACGTGCCGGTTTTCCAGTACACCGGCAGTGTCATCGGTTTTTGCGCGAGGGTGTTACCGGGACGACGGTGCTGCCCCAGCATATCCAGCGTGATAAATGCCGCTTCCTCACTCAGCAAACGGACCGGTGCGGCGGGCTGTTCGGATTCGGTCATCCGCAGCGGGCGCAGAACGCCCCGGTTTGCAAGGATCGCATAGAGTTTTGCCAGCTCCTGCGCGGTCACTTCACCGCCGCCCAGGACCAGCGACAGTCCGTAATGCTTTTCCCCCGCCATCCCGGAGAGCCCGGCCAGACGGAGAAACTGATAGAGATTCGGTTTGCTGAGTTTTGCCGCGATATCCACCGCCGGAATATTACGGCTGTAGTTCAGTGCCTGTGTTGCCGGCAGCGGCCCCATAAAGCGCAGGTCAAAGTTCTCCGGCGCGTAGCTGCCGAAGGTGGACGGCACATCTTTAAGAATGGTCAGCGGATGCAGCACGCCCTGCTCCAGCCCGAGGGCGTAAATAAAGGGTTTCAGTGCCGAGCCGGGAGAGCGTTTGGCGTTGGTGCCGTTCACCTGGCCGTGGATCTCCGTGTTGTAATAATCCGCCGAACCCACCAGCGCCCGCACGCCCATATCACGGGTATCAACAAGAAGCACCGCCGCGTTGTGCAATCCCGCCTGCTGACGGCGGGCGATAAAAGCAGCCACCTGTTTTTCGGCAATGCGCTGAAGATTAACATCCAGCGTGGTAACCTCCGTCTGCGGTTTTTCAGCACTGAACCGGTTCTGCCGGGCTATCTGCTCAATCAGATGCGGGGCGATGTAAGGCATCTGTTCCGGCTGACGCAGCATCAGTGGCAGTTCAAACAGTGCCGCCATGTTTTCATTGTCCGGATGCTCTTGCCGCCAGTGCTGCCAGAGCCGGTTGCGTGCCTGCATCAGCGGCTGGCTGATATCCGCACCTCCGGGTGTGACACGATATCCCGGCGACTGCGGCAGTACCGCCAGCGTCAGGGCTTCCGGCAGCGTTAAATCCGCCGGTTTTTTATTGAAATAGACCAGTGAGGCCGCCCCGGCGCTCTCAATATTCCGGCCATAGGGGGCATAGTTAAGATAGGCTTCCAGAATGTCGTGTTTGGAATAGCTCAGTTCCAGCTGCACAGCCCGCAGGATCTGTTCGGTTTTCCCCCGCAGGGTGCGGGTGTTGAGATGCCAGCGCATCCGTGCCAGCTGCATGGTGATGGTTGAACCGCCCTGAAGCCGCTCCCCGCTGATGTAACTGACAAAAAAACCGCGCGTGAGACTGTATGGGTTAAAGCCGGGGTGGAGATAAAACCAGCGATCCTCATAACGCAGCGTTCCCTCTGTCAGCAGCGGGGACATTTCTTCCAGCGGTGTCCACAGCCGGTAGCGGTCATCGTTTGCCAGCGTCAGGCGCAGCAGTGTGCCGTTGCGGTCATAATAGGCAACCGACAGAGGCACACCTTCTGACAGCGGCGGATGCGGCCAGAGGCGGAATCCGGTCAGAAACAGCGCCAGCAGGATAATTACTGCCGCCAGATTCTGTATTACACGCCGGATGCCGCTCATTCTGACCGATACCGCCCGTGCATTCAGGGTTTATCTGCGGCAGACGGCAGAACCGTAAATACCCCGGCTGCCGCAGACTGCGCCTGAATCTCCCGGTCATACATGGCTTCGCCGAACGCCGGCGGAATGATAAATCGCCCTGTATTCACCGGTTTTATCTGATAGATAAACTCCTGACTATCCGCCGCGGCACTGCCGTAGATAAGCACTCTGTCCTCGCGGGCATCACTGAAGTCCGGTACCCAGCGGCGGCCGGTGCTGAACGGGAACTGTGACAGTTGCAGGCTGTCCGCCGCTTCCGGATCCTGACGCACCACCTCAAACCCGCCCGGCAGCAGATCCGCCACCACAATATTATTCAGCCCCTGTCTGGCATTGGCGCGGATATGCAGACGGACATAGACTTTTTCACCCTGCGCCGCACTGGTTATCACCTCACCTTTTTCATTCAGGTAATCACGGCTGATTTCCAGCCCTTTCGCCACCGCCGCCTGCGGCGGTGTGCGGTCAAAACCGGATTCTGTCACCACATACCAGGCCGGGTTATCCGACGGATTATCAAAGCGGATCTCACTGGCACCGTCGCTGAATTTTCCGGTCGCAGAGGCATTTTTCATTACTGAAATCACTTCAGGCGCTTCTGTGCCTTTCAGAACGCTGATAGTGAGTTCACCGGCCTGTGCCCCGCTCTGCTGCATATGACGGCTGTAGTATTCCATTGCCAGAATACTCATGGCCGCTGAATAGGTGGTGTAACGCTCATCTTTAAAGCGCAGCACCATGTTTTCCAGCAGTTGCGGCGGGATAGCAGACACTTTTTCCGGGAAGTGACGGACAATCAGGTAGAGCCGTGTACTATCCTGCACCAGCGGATCGAGGTAGCTCCGTGTCCACCATGCTTTGCTGTAAGCCGTGTTCAGAGCTTTCCACGTCGGTGCCAGCATCATATCCGCCTGTTTATCCATCTTCAGCATTTTGTAGGATGCCGCGAGATACAGCGCGCCCGGGTCATCCTGCCAGGACTCCGGATAACTGCTCTGCATCTGTGTCTGAACTTCAGCCAGCAGTCCGGTGGTTACCTCGCCCTGGCGGGTCAGCAGGTAGACGGCAAAGGCGCGCATCCGCAG
>OKVX01001100.1_pt1 | contig 11887 bp, 9 predicted proteins | sample 1606941 | NCBI WGS metagenome assembly OKVX01 (sample SAMN03281016, study PRJEB24777) | human gut metagenome | isolation source: fecal sample PR161 from 1 month old female Malay infant, caesarean... | reverse complement strand
ATATAAGATTGTTTTTTACTAAATATGTTAAAAAAATAAATTGTATTCAATAAATGTACAAAAATGAAAAAATAATGTATACTTTAAAAGTTAAATTATTATCAATCATGAGGTGGAAAAATGTATTACAGTGATATTGAAAAACTTACAAACTCATCAAAAACAAAAAAGGAAATGGCGGATAAAAGTATAGTCAAGTATTTTGCTCGAGCTATTATGGCTGGAATATTTCTAATGCTAGCAACTATTCTTTCGTATACCATTGGTGCTGTACTTTCTAGTAATTATCCAGAAGCTGCAAAAATATCAGGAGCAGCATTATTTTGCTTTGCAATAATAGCTGTTGTTTTCTTTGGAGGAGAACTTTTTACAGGAAATAATATGGTTATGTTTATAGGGTATTTGAAAAAAGAAGTTAGTTTAAAAGATACCATGAAAATATGGATATATTCTTTTATTGGGAATTTAATCGGTATAGTTATATTTGCTTATATGTTTGCTGAGAGTGGATGTAATTTTGAAAGTATTAAAAGTTATATTGAACCTATAGTTTATGGGAAAATAAATCTTTCGGTAAGTCAAATGATTTTTAGAGGAATACTATGTAATTTCAGTGTGTGTTTAGCAGTTTATAGTGGAATAAGACTTAAAAGTGAAACTGGAAAAATAATATTAATGTTTTTATGTGTATTTACTTTTGTGTTGGCAGGTTTTGAACATAGTATTGCAAATCTTGCAGCATTTGCAATTGCTTTCTTTTCATTTGGAGGACTTCCTATGGTGCCAGTGTTAAATAATATATTCTGGGTAGTTATTGGAAATATATTAGGTGGAGGATTGATACTAGGAGGACTTTTAGTAATCTCAAGTATAAAAGATAATTAGTGAGTAAATATTTTACATAATTTCAAAGATTCTGGCTAAATATTAGTATTAAATTGAATTAAAGCAAAAAAAAATCATAGAAGTTATTGACAAAAAAAGAAAAGTAATGCATATTTATATTATGTGATAAAATTAACAAAGTGTGTAATATAAATTGTCATATTAAGTTAAAATATATATTTATTATTAATATTGACAATACATACTAAGTTGAGATAATATTTTATTTGAAAATGATTTTCAAATAAAAGTTATAATAGTTTTATGAAATGCTGATTAAATAGTACATAGGTTATTATGGGACAAGTTTAATCATCGCGACCCTTTTTTATTATAATCACTTAGCAATATTATAATTTTAAAGTTCCTAACCGATTCTGTAATAAAATTTGTGAAGGTATTTTGGGATACGCTGAGTAGTTGCGGTTTATTGAAAAATATCTTACAGCATTTCATAAAACATGTTAGAAAAATTAAGTTTAGCTTACACATAATTAATAATATAAATTATAAAAAAATATATATATGCACAAGGAGGACTAGACATGTTAGAAAATGAACAATGGGCTGGATTCGAAGGAAGGATTTGGAAGGAAGAAATCAATGTTAGAGATTTCATTCAAAACAACTATACACCATATGATGGTGATACAAGTTTCTTAGCAGATCCAACAGAAGCTACAAATAAACTTTGGAGCAGATTACAAGAATTGCAAAAAGAAGAAAGAGCTAAAGGTGGAGTACTTGACATGGAAACAGAAGTTGTTTCTGGTCTTACAGCTTATGGCCCTGGATATATTGATGAATCTTTAAAAGAACTTGAAAAAGTAGTAGGACTTCAAACAGACAAGCCTCTTAAGAGAGCTTTCATGCCATATGGTGGTATTAAAATGGCTGAACAATCTTGTGAAAACTATGGATACAAACCAAATCCAGAATTACACAAGATATTTACTGAATACCATAAGACACATAACCAAGGGGTATTCGATGCTTATACACCAGAAATGAGAGCAGCTCGTAGCAGTCATATTATAACAGGACTTCCTGATACTTATGGACGTGGACGTATCGTAGGTGACTACAGAAGAGTAGCTCTTTATGGTATTGATGGTCTTATAGAAGAAAAATCAAAAGATCTTGCTAACTGTGGCGATGGAACTATGACTGATGAAGTTATTCGTCTTAGAGAAGAAATTACAGATCAAATTAAAGCACTTAAAGATATGAAGAAAATGGCTGAAGGTTATGGATATGATATTTCAAAGCCAGCAAAAGATGCTAGAGAAGCAATTCAATGGTTATATTTTGGATATCTTGCAGCAATAAAGACTCAAAATGGTGCAGCTATGTCAATAGGACGTGTGTCTACTTTCCTTGATATTTATATTCAAAGAGACCTTGATAACGGAGTTCTTACTGAAGATGAAGCTCAAGAATTAATCGACCATTTAACAATGAAATGTAGAATGGTTAAATTTGCAAGAATAACTTCTTACAATGAATTATTCTCAGGAGATCCTTCATGGGTTACTATAGGACTTGGTGGTATAGGTGTTGATGGACGTCACATGGTAACAAAGAACGACTATCGTTTCCTTCATACATTAGAAAATATGGGACCTTCACCAGAACCAAACCTTACTGTATTTTACTCTTCAGCACTTCCTGAAAACTTCAAGAAGTATGCAGCAAAGATTTCAGTAGATACAAGCTCTATTCAATATGAAAATGATGATGTAATGAAGCCAGTATGGGGAGATGATTATTCAATCTGTTGTTGTGTATCTGCTACTCAAACAGGTAAAGAAATGCAGTTCTTCGGAGCTAGAGCTAATCTTGCTAAATGTTTACTTTATGCAATAAATGGTGGTATTGATGAAAAATCAGGTAAACAAGTTGGTCCTGAATACAAAGGAATCACTTCAGAATATCTTGATTATGATGAAGTAATTGCAAAATATGAACAAATGAGTGACTGGTTAGCTGATCTTTATGTAAATATATTAAACTTAATTCAATACATGCATGATAAATACTACTATGAAGCAGCAGAAATGGCTCTTATAGATACAGAAGTAAGACGTACATTTGCAACTGGTATTGCAGGTTTCTCACATGTAATTGATTCACTTTCTGCAATTAAATATGCAAAAGTTAAAACAATCCGTAATGAAGATGGTATTGTTACAGATTACGAAATCGAAGGTGATTTCCCAAGATACGGTAACGATGATGATAGAGCTGATGAAATTGGTATATATGTTCTTAAGTCATTCCTTGACAAAATCAAGAAGAGACACACATACAGAAATTCTGAACCTACAACATCATTACTTACTATTACATCAAATGTAGTATATGGTAAGTATACAGGTAATATGCCAGATGGACGTGAAGCTTGGACTCCACTTGCACCAGGAGCTAGCCCATCTTATGGAGCAGAAAAGAACGGATTACTTGCTTCATTAAACTCTGTAGCTAAGCTTCCTTATGAATGGGCATTAGATGGTATTTCAAATACACAAACAATTAACCCAGATGCATTAGGACACGGAGAAGAAGAACAAGTTGATAAACTTGTACAAGTATTAGATGGTTACTTTGATCAAGGACCACATCACTTAAATGTTAATGTATTCGGTATTGAAAAATTAAAAGACGCTATGGAACATCCAGAAAAAGAAGAATATGCTAACTTTACTATCCGTGTATCTGGATACGCAGTTAAGTTTATAGATTTAACAAGAGAACAACAACTTGATGTTATCTCTAGAACATGTCATGAAAGAATGTAATTTAGATAAAAATATAGCAAGAATTCATTCAATAGAGACTTTTGGATCTGTTGATGGACCGGGAGTACGTTTTGTTACCTTTTTAAAGGGCTGCCATATGAGATGTCAGTTCTGTCACAATCCGGATACCTGGGATATTAACGGCGGTGAGACAAGAACTGCAGATGAGCTTTTGTCTCAAGCTCTAAGATATAAAACTTATTGGAAAAAGGGAGGCGGCATCACTGTAAGTGGTGGTGAGCCTCTTCTCCAAATAGATTTTTTGATTGAATTCTTTAAAAAAGCTAAATCAAAGGGCGTTCATGTCACACTTGATACGTCTGGAAATCCATTTACAAGAGAAGAACCTTTCTTTAGTAAATTTAATGAACTTATGAAAGTAACAGATCTTGTAATGTTGGATATTAAACAGATAGATGAAGAAAAGCATAAAATACTTACTGGATGGAGCAACTCAAATATTCTTGATATGGCTAAGTTTTTATCTGAAATCAATAAACCTGTATGGATTCGTCATGTACTCGTACCAGGTGGAAGTGATAATGATGAACAATTAATAAAACTTGATGAATTTATCAAGACTTTAAAGAATGTAGATCGTGTTGAAGTACTTCCTTATCATAGTCTTGGGACTTTTAAATGGGAAGAGCTTGGTATTGAATATCCGTTAAAGGATGTTGAACCTCCAACTAAGGAGAGAATAGAAAATGCTAAAAAGCTTCTTCATACAAGTGAATATAATGGGTATTTATCACGATAATTTATGCCAATTAAAATATAATTAATTAATAAGTCTCTCATTTTGAGAGGCTTATTAATATTCGTTTAAAAAGATATTATTGGAAACTATAGTTTATTTTTCAAAGCATATAAAAATAATTAAGTAAATAAAACTTTGTAATAAGATATAAATAATATCATTAAGCTTAAAATTAGTACTCATTACAAAGCAAAGTTTAAAAATTTATATACATTGACTTAGATTTAACTTTTCTTATTATCTGATTTTTGTGCTTTATTGGTAGTAATATCATTGTCTATATTAGGTATTATTGCTTCTTTTATATCTGGCATATTTAATATTGAGTTTTTACTTTGAGCCATATTTGCAAGTATCATACTTAAAATACTCTCCATTGCATTTGGTGTTTTTCCATCAGCTCCACCCATGATTACTGTTTGTGGAACAAGTGGAGATTTGCTTATTTTTAAGGCTTCAGCAAAAGCAGTTAGAACACTTTGTTGTATTTGTAATTCTGGTCCGCCATAAGCATCAACCAAAGCTTTAGCTGCAGTTCCTTTTGCTATACCTACCTTTGTTTCTTGCTCAGCAGTAGCTTGTGCAACTTCTTTAATATTAAATGCTTGTGCTGTACCAACTTTTTCAAGTTTGAAAGCTTCAGCACTAGCTTGTAATTCAACTTGTTTAGCATTTGCAGTTGCATTTAATTCAGTAGCTTTTGCGTTAGCAGCAGCTTCCGCTTCTTTTGTATATCTTGATGCGTCAGCTTCTTGTGTTCTTTTGTATTTATCTGCTTCTGCAAGTTTTTGAGTTTTTAAAGCCAACTGTTCAGCCAATCTTAATTCAGATTTACCTTTATTATCAGCAATTTCTATATCAATGCTTGATTGTGTAAGTGCTGCTTGAGCTGCACTTTTTGCAATAGCTTCATTTAATTCTCTTTGTTTTTCTGCTGATTTTTGTTTAGCTTCATTAGTTTTAATTTCTTCTAAAGCAACTTGTCTATCTCTTAATTGTGCTAATATAAGATCAATACGCTTATCTGTTGAAGAAGCAGCAGCAGGTGTACCTATTAATACCTCTTGCAATTCTAAGTCATATAATTTGAATTTTTCTTTCATTTCACTTGAGGCTTGTTCTTGAATAGAACTTCTATCTTGAACTAACTCAATTAATGTTTTAGTCTGTCCAATATTTTTAAAATAACCTGCAATCATAGGATCAAGTGACTGTTCAATAAGTATTTTTATATCACCAAATCTTTGAATTACAGAAGAAGCTTTTCTATAATCAATGTTAAATACTACAGTAAGAGGTAGATTTGGCTCAAAAGCATCTTTAGTAATTAGATTAATTTCCTTTAAATTATCATCTAATTTATGATCACCTGATTGGCCGCTAATCCATTTCAATATAACATTAGTGGTTGGAACAGGAATGATTTTACCTGCATAAGTATTAAATGGGTATTTACCTGGCATCATGGATTCTCTCCATATTCCTTTTTTACCTTGTTCAACAAGTTCTCCATGGGAATAACTTGTGCCAGATACATCTGCTCCTTTATCACCAAAGTAACTTACAACTACTCCAACATATCCAATATCTATTATGCTTTTTGGAACTATATCAACATTTGCAAATAATCGATTGATAAAGTAAATTCCATCTGTTAATACTTGCATTTGCTTACCTTTTCGACCATTTGCAGCTAAGAATTTTTCTGGTTCTTGAAAGTTGTTGTGATAAAATTCATGAGTTATACCTTCACCAACTATGGGAGCAATAATAGCGCCATTATCTGGAGTAGGGCCTTCATTTACAGTTACTATTCCGATCGTATCTTTATTTTTTATTGAATTAGAAAATTCATCATCTTCATTATTCTTTGAGCTTGATATAACAACTGGCATAAAACCATTAACTCTTAAAAGGTCACTTCTCATTGTTTCAATTTGAGCTGATTCATCTTTTGAAGTAAATATAGAATGAACTTTATCCTTTGTAATTATTATAAATTGAGCTAAATTAAAAGCATAAGTACCTTCACGAAGGATTTGACGTTGAGGTCCTTTTTGCCCACCGTTATTTAAAAAGGCTGTTACATTTTGAAAAGATTTGCATTCAGTAATTACTTTTCCTAGAGTTTGACCATCTTTAAGGCTTTCTCCAGAACGCGCAAAGACATAACCTATTTGTCCTTGGGGAATAGTTACTAATCTGACTTTTCTTACTCGATATTGAAATGGTGTTTTAAAATGAACCCCAGCTCTAAGAACATCTGGCTGATAACCAGCTTCATTTTTTAAAGCTATAAGACCATCAGATGGAACAGAACCTTTTAAGCTCCACCATTTTTCAACTATTCCTACTTCATCTGTACCAATTTTAGTGAAACCTACTCCGTAAAGAAGTAAACAAAGTATTATTATTCCTATGGCTACCATTATTAGAATTGATATGGTTTCTGAACTCATAATAACCTCCTATTTTTAAATACATACAATTCAATTATTTGAATTATATGTATTATATTATTCTTTAACACAGGAGTAAATACTATGAGGTATTGTTAAGAAAAAATTAATATAAAATTTTAGATAGATATATATAATACATTTATTTCATTATTAAGATTAATTATTTTGTTGCAATAAGATTTTAATCTAATTTTAATCTTTATTATATTTTAGATTAATTTTCTAAAAGTATATTATAACCATAGTAAACAAAGAAACAAATTGTGGAGGTAAGGATATGGAAAAAAATGAAATGGTTGAAATCTTAATAAGTAAAGTTAATGTAAGTCGTGAAGAAGCACAGGAAGCTTTAGAAAAATATGATTGGGATCTTTTACAGGCTATTATTTACTTAGAGAACCAAGGTAAAGTTGAAAATAATGAAGAAAACAAACTAGTTAAAGTAAAAGTTGAATCACAAGAAGAAAGTAAAAACGAAAAGACTGAAGAAAAGCATGGGGGTATTGGAGAATTAGTTGGAAGGATATTTAAATTTATTGGAAAGGTCATAAAAAAAGGTAATGAAAATTATTTTGAAATAAGAAAAGAAAATGAAAAAACAATAAAAATACCAATAACAGTATCAATACTTTTATTAATATTTTTATCAGTACCAACTGTAGCATTATTAATTATAGGACTGTTCTGTGGATATAAGTATTCTATTTCAAGTCCTAATTTTAAATCAGAAGCAGTAAATGAGGTTTTTGAAAAGGTATCAAAATCAGCAGATAATATCAAAAAAGATTTTAAAGAAGGATATTCAAAATAATATATGGATTAAGAAGAGCTTTGAAAATTATTCAAAGTCTCTTTGTTTTTTTGAGAAATAATAAGTTTCATTTTATATTTTAATTAAAAAGGTTATAATTAGAATAAAGAATTTATGCCATAGATATGGAGGATTATTTATGGAAAAACATAGACTTATAGATAAATTGAGAAATAATGCTAACATAAGTTATAAAGAAGCAGAGGTGATTTTAGAAAAAAGTAATTGGGATATACTGGATGCTGTTATTTTTTTAGAAGATTGTGAAAGAATACAAAAGCCGGATGTTGGTATTTTTTATACTAATAAACAAATAGAAAACACACAAATAATTACTGTTAACAAAAATGAAGAGAATGACAGCTTTAAGAATAGAAATAATTTTCAGGGAATTTTTGAAGTAGTATGTAGATTTATAGACGTTTGTAATAATATCTTCCTAGAAATAAAAAAAGAAGAAAAAGTATTTTTAAAGCTTCCGCTTACAGTAATAATAGTTATGCTATTTTTTGCTTTTGCAATAATAATCCCTTTAATGATAGTAGGATTATTTTTTGATATACAATTTTATGTATTGTCTAAGAGTGTTAATGCAGATAAGATAAATAGAATTTTTATTAAGTTGTCTAATGATGCTAAGCATATAAAAGAAAAAATAAAAAGGAGGGATTAAAAAATGACTAGGATTTTGATAGTTGAAGATGAAGAAAAAATAGCACGATTTATAGAGCTAGAGCTTATGCATGAGGGATATGAAGTTATTAAAGCAAATAATGGAAGAACAGGACTTGAAATTTCAGAAAATGGAAAAGTTGATTTAGTCATTCTTGATGTAATGCTTCCTGAAATTAATGGACTTGAGGTACTTAGAAGAATTAGGAAAACTTCTGATATTCCTATTATAATGCTTACGGCAAGAGATGCTGTTATGGATAAGGTAGCAGGCCTTGACGGGGGAGCAGATGATTATATAACAAAGCCATTTGCAATAGAAGAGCTTTTAGCAAGAATAAGAACAGCCTTAAAAAAAAGAGTTATGACATTAAGACAGAATGAAAATGTATTAAACTGTAAATTATTAATATTGGATAAGATGAAGCATAAAGTAATGTATGATAATACAGAAATTGAATTAACTCATAGAGAGTTTAATTTACTACAAATACTAATGGAGAATAAAAATATAGTATTAAATAGAGATGTGCTTATAGAAAAAGTATGTGGTTACGATTATATTGGAGAAACAAATGTAATAGATGTTTATATAAGATATTTAAGAACTAAGATTGATGATGTTTTTAAGGTTAAAATAATAACTACAGTACGTGGCGTAGGATATGTAATAAAGGATGAGTAAAAATAACAAAACTAAAAGTGTTACATCTATTGCGATAAAGCTTAATTCTATATCTGTAAGAAATTTATTTATTAAGTTCTTTGTACTTGATATATGTTTAGTATGCATTTTAATAGGAACTTGGTGCCTGAAAGGTGAAATGGATTTTTATGGACAGATTGTAGCAGATGCAAAAAGATTCTTTAATTTTTATCCTATAACAACAGCGCAGTACAAAATCGTATGGGATAATGGGAACACTATGGTTAAAGAAGCTAGTACATTTCTTAATACAGTTAAGCAAATAATTATAATACTTGGAGTTATAGAAGGAATTTTTTTATTGGAAGAAATAATATTTGGTACAGCAAAAATCAGAAAAGTTTTAAAACCTCTTAATGAAATAGCGGAAACAGCAAATAGGCTTAGTAATATATCTTTTGATGAAGAAAAGTTTCAAAACCTTGAAGATGCAATCTCTAAAATTAGTCCTGTAGCTTCTGAGGAAATAATAAGTATTGGTGATAGTGAGCTTAAAGGATTGGAAGATGCAATAAATAAATTATTAGATAGAATGAGAGATTCCTATAAGCAACAAGCAAGATTTGTTTCAGATGCTTCACATGAACTTAGAACTCCTATTTCAGTAATTCAAGGATATGCGAATATGCTTGATAGATGGGGAAAAAATGATGAAAGTATTTTGGAAGAATCTATTGCAGCAATAAAATCTGAATCTGAAAACATGAAAAATTTAGTTGAGCAATTATTATTTTTAGCTAGAGGTATTAATGGAAAGACTCAGCTTACAATAAATGAGATTTGTCTTAATAACATAATAAATGAAGTTTTTCAAGAATCTAAAATGATAGATGATAATCATGTGTATAGATTCTTGAATTGTGAAGACATAAGTATTCATGGAGATATTGGTTTACTAAAACAAACAGCAAGGATATTAATTGAAAATGCAGCTAAATATACAGAAAATGGAGAAGAAATAATATTTAAATTAGGCAGAAATGAAAATGGAGAAGCCTATTTTTCTATTCAAGATAATGGAATAGGAATGGATGCAGGTGATGTTCCACATATATTTGAAAGATTTTTTAGAGCAGATACAGCAAGAGTACGAAAAGATGGTGGGACAGGACTTGGATTATCTATAGCAAAATGGATTATAGATAATCATAAAGGATATTTTAGTGTTTTAAGCAGAAAAGGAATAGGAACAAGGATAACTGTATTTTTACCCCCAAAAATAGTGCAAGATTAAAGTCATTAGGTAAGAATTTACCCTTGCAATCACGAATTTAGTTTTTTATTTTACATTATTCAGTGAAAAAATAGTTGACTTAGAGTTAACTCTAAGTGTTAATCTTTAATAGAGGAAACTTTGAATATTCACGCAGAAAGGTGGAAATATAAATGACTATTTCAGAAGTCAGTAAAAAATATAATTTAACAGCAGATACCATACGTTATTATGAAAGAATAGGCTTGATACCTCCAGTTCATAGAAATTCAAGCGGAAACCGTGATTTTTTAGAGGAAGATTGTAATTGGGTCGAATTTATAAAGTGCATGAGAAATGCTGGACTTTCAATAGAAGCACTTATTGATTATGTAGCAATGTTTCAAAGGGGAAATGAAACTGTTAAATCAAGAAAGAATCTTTTAATTGAACAGCGTGAATTGTTAGTTGAAAGAATAGAGAGTATGAAAGCAACTCTTGAGAGATTAGATATGAAAATTGATGGATATGAAGAAAGATGTTTAATTAAGGAACAGGAGCTTTTTAGAGGAAATAAAGAGTAAAAAATTAATATTTATTATTGATTATAAAACACCATTCTTCTCTAAGTTAATAGAAAAGAATGGTGTTTTTTATAAATTAAATCCAATTTATTTCAGCATCTTTTCTTGGTGCAGTTCTTTGATATTTCACATCCGGGTATCCAATTACTAAGCATGTTGCTATTTGCTTACTATCTTCAATTCCAAGTAAATCTAATATTTCTTTATTATCTTGAGATGCAACTACGAAGAAACCACTGAAGAAAGTTCCAAGGCCTAATGCATCAGTCATAAGTTCCATATTAGAAGAAGCAAGACCTGCATTTATTGGTGTTGGTGAAGTTACAACTATTGCAAGTGGTGCATTAAAGAATAATCTGTCATTTTTTACTGGATCTTTTTTGTATTCAGCATACATATACATCCATATTCGAGCATATCTTTTTAGACGTTCTGTTTCTTTAGTCAAATTTTTATCAGTTAAGCTAGCTAATATAGATTCACCTTTATTCTTTAAGCTTTCATAAGTAAGAGCTTTCAATTCATCAAGTTTTTCAGTAATAACTGTATAAGAAACATCTTGACTATTTGTTGAAGTCTGAGTAAATCTTCCTGCATCAATAATTTTAGAAATTGTATCTTTTTCTACTTTTTTGTCTTTAAACTTTCTTACACTTCTTCTGAATTTTATGAAATTCAAAAGATTATCTGAATCTACTGAAAATGAATTCTTATCATAAGAAATTACTTCTTCCATATTATAATCATCTGTTGAAACTGCATTTACTGGGCATATAGCAATACAATGTCCACATTTCATACAATTGTTATTATTTATTTCTGCCTTATTGTCTATTAATGAAATAACTCTTACTGGACAGTCCTTGACACATTGAGAACATCCTATACATTTATCCTTGTTTACTTTAAACACACACATACACTCCTTTAAGTTTAAATTGACTTTTATATAACTAAAATTTATAATTTGATTATTAGCAAAAAATAAGTATTTATCTAGTAATGTGAGTATAACAC
>OKVX01001099.1_pt1 | contig 11888 bp, 16 predicted proteins | sample 1606941 | NCBI WGS metagenome assembly OKVX01 (sample SAMN03281016, study PRJEB24777) | human gut metagenome | isolation source: fecal sample PR161 from 1 month old female Malay infant, caesarean... | reverse complement strand
CTTAATTATATGATTTTAAATCTAAAATTTGGTGGCCCCTGTTGGGTTTGAACCAACGACCAAGCGATTATGAGTTATAATGCAACTTCTTACCTAAAACTACTTATATATAATTTTCAATAATTTAGATAAAATAAAAGTACTGTATAAATAACCAGAAATACTCTAAAATACTCCCTTGCGGTATCCTATAGGTATCCTAGAGCAAAACAAGCGATATGCAGGATGCCTCAGTCGCTTGGTGTGGAGTGTTTGTGGAAACATTCAAATTTACGAAAGTTAAGCTCGAAAGCTTGCCGCCGGCCGAACGAGGTCAGGTTGAGTATGGCGATACCATTGTTAATGGTCTACGCATCCGTATTGGCACCAGTGGTGTGAAAAGCTTCTGTATCTCACGTAAGAGAAATGGAAAATTCATCCGTGCCACGCTGGGCCGTTTCCCGGACCTAACTATTGATAATGCCAGAGCAAAAGCACTCGAAATGCTTGGCGACGTTGCGACCAGCGGTAGAAATCCAAATGTGGACAAACGTGTTAATGAGAAGGCATCTGTCTCGCTTGCCGATGCGCTGGATGCATATGTTAAGAACCGTGGCCACCGCCTCAAACCCACAACTGAAAAGCAATATCGCGCAATCTTACAAAATTATTCCGGCGACTGGATGAAACAATCCCTCGCTACCATTTCGCGTGAACGTGTTGAGCATCGTCATAAAGCAGTAACTGATGGTTCTGTCTGGTTTGGCGCTGATAAAGAAACTTTGCGGGCAGGGGTTGGAACCGGTAGTAAAGCCCAGGCTGACCTGTGGGCCAGAGCACTACGCGCCGTTTATCGTTTCGCACATGATCATTATCGTGATGAAGAAGGGAGAACGCTGTTACCTGACCCGCCAACAATGGTGCTGAGTACAAAGCGTCAGTGGCATGGCACGATCAGAAAGACGGAGCGCATCCGTACCCATGACTTTGCTCGTTGGTTAAATGCCGTCGCTGTAGTTCGAGATAAGGCCGAAGAAGGACGAGACGATGTAGCTGCTGCAATATGTGACGCCGTAGAAATGTCGATGTTCACCGGGCTGCGTAAATCTGAAATATTCGAACTAACCTGGAATCGGGTGAATATTGGCGGTCGTTATTTCTGGATAGATGCTACCAAGAACGGCGATCCGCTTGAGCTGCCAATCACTGAAACTCTGCTGAATCTGTTCCGGCGCCGACTGAAAATGAAAAACGGAGATGAGGCTTTAGTGTTTCCTGGAGTTAAAGGAATCATTAAAGAATATCGCCATGTAATTGATCGAATCAGTGCCGCCACCGTCCCAGCCCCCAATCCTGATATGCTCCAACCAATCCCATTCAAATGGCATGATGCCCGCCGGACATTCGGAACCGTTGCTGAGCTGGTGGGCGTTGGTAGTTACATCCTCAAAAGACTGATGAACCACCGAACGATGCGGAGCGCAGATGTTACGCAAGGCTACCTTCATTTCGGTGCTGACGAGCTGCTTGAGCCAGCTGCCCGAATTGAACGGGCCATCCTGGAACATGCTGGGCTTGTCGAAAGCCAGAAAGCTATTGATGCACAGTTATTGTCTGCGTTAGGCAATTTGACTGATGAATATAAGCGCAAGATGCTTTTTGAAATACTAAGCCAAAATCATATGCAGGTTAAGAAATGAGTTACTTAAATCGAGTAGATGCCGAGCATGTGGCAAGAATGTATGCCTTTCAGCAATTGGTAAAAAGTTTCTCTTCGGAAAATGCTGATGAGCATGTGAATCGTATTGAAAAAGAAATAGCTGGGAAAACTATTAAAGAAAAAAAATGGATAGCGAATAGCCTCACCGAAATGCAACTGGTAGAGAAAAACAGGCCGTTATCGGATGATGAAAATGTGTTGGTTAAAGCTGTGAACGTACTAACAGTTCTTGGATATACAGATCTGGCTAAGGAGTTAGGCGCTTTGGCAGACAGAGTTGGGCGATGTGTGACGTTATCAGATGTTTATATGAATCACATTATTGACGGTGCGGTCAAAAAAAATAGAAGTGACGCAGCCTCAGGACACCGACATCATTTGCATGATGAAATTGTGGCAATTATCAAAGCCACCTGGGAGAAAAACCCTGCTTTATCTAAAAAGAAAATGATAGCAAAGTTGATGAATCGTTATGAGGGGAGAGTGGATGAAGGAACGGTGGATAGCTGGATAAAAAAAGAAAAGTTATTACCGCCTAAGCCAAAGAAATACATAATGTCTGATTTGGTCGTCCCGAACCCCTATACGTAGAGCAGGATCAGAAAACAGCAGAGGGGGTAGTAACTTCCCCTCCCCAATACCTGCTCGTCGTCCCGAATAGTTACTTCTCACCTTATTGAATTAAAATCAATATCTTAGATTGGCTTCGTTGTTAACCAATACTACACGGAGCTACTTATGCATTTGGTTGAATCAAATTTTTCTAAAAGACTCACTCGTAATGAGGCCGCAGCTCATCTTGGGGTGAATCCCCAGACGTTGGCGAACTGGGCGCATACTGGCAAGGTAAAAATTCCCTTTCACAAGGTCGGTCGGAAGGTCATTTACTTCAAGTCTGATCTGGATGCTTATCTGGATTCCACCCGCAGAACGCAGACGGTTTAAGGGGCTGGATATGGCATATAAAACAAAGGCGGCCATGCAGGGCCGCCAGCGTAATCAAACGAAAATAAATCAGAGACAGATTACTAGGCTTACGGCTGGTGGTCAAAATCAGCCTTTTGGCTCAATGCCCTGTCGGCGCAATTCCTCGCGGGCCAGTTCTTTCAACCAATTACCGAGACTAACACCCTCACGTTCTGCTGCATCATTAAGCTGCTGTCGTAATTCTGGAGTAATTCTGATTTGGAAAGTTGGTGAAAGGCCTTCGCCTTTTGGTGTTTTGTCTCGTTTGATAGTTGACATGTACGTACGTAACCTTATAGCATGGATTTTGTTATGTACGTACGTTATCACGACGAACATGCAAAAAACAACGCCCCGCACTGCGGGAACAGTGCCAGGGCGTCTGACCTCCACCGATAGTTAACGTATCGAGGAAGCTATGAAAAATCATATCACACATCCGCAAGGGCGGGATTGGCACAACCTGAATAGATTCACTTGGCTTTTCCTTGGAACGCCGAAGGGACAGACCTGTACACCTGTGGTTATCCGCGTTGCAGCCGACACCGAAGAAGAAGCCCGCGAATGCTACTCCCGATGGGATCTAACCTTTGCCGCGAAGATTCGCTCCGAATCCTCTCTGTTCCTGCACGCCGCCGGTGTTTATGAATTGAATGCAATGGGGGTTCATCATGGATAGTCAAACCCCGATGCTGAATATCTCACTACATGTCTCTCCAAGTTTTTCCGGTCGTATTTTGCTTTACGTTGAAAACGGCTTAGTGAAAGGAGATACGGTATTACGGCAGGATGAAATTATAGGCACGCCATCACTCTTTGATCACATCCTTGAACGCGCCGGTTATCGCGTAACGCCAGTCAAAAAGGACTAATGCCATGAAAAAGAAAATTAACAGCTTGACTGCTGGTGGCCAGGCTCGGTCTGAAATCTTCCCTGGAGATATTTTCCGAGATAACAGGGGCGAGCGTGTAACGGTGAAAATTGTCGCTGATAACCGGATTACATATATCAGGGAGGGGTATTCCGGAGAGTGCGTTTTCCCGGTCGAAAGATTTAGAAGGGAGTTCTGGCCGGTGAAACGCCAGACGTTCAGCGAATGGTGTGAGTCGAATAACACAGCAGAAAAAATTCATAACCTGCGTGCTTTAATTGCTGCTAAGAGAGCGGGCAAATGAAACGTGCACCGAACTTAAAATTTCTGCCAAAGGAAAAATTTACGGAAGCGATTATTTTTGCTGGGACTGATGCCTACGCTCATGCAAAGGGATGGGAAGAGGGGTTGGGTAAACAAATTGCTGAAGACACTACGCCTCCTATCTATCTTGGACCAAAACAACTGGCGGAACTGGATCACCTGCAAATCATCGATAATGGTCGCCGTAGTGCGCGTGTTTATCTGGCCGGAAACATTGAGCCAATAATGATTAATGCTATTGGTGAGAAACTGGCCCGGGCGGGAGTGCAGGATGCAAAACTGTATAAGGGGATCCCCGACCGACAACCAGAGGACTGGCATGATTATCTGGAGAGAATCAGGGCGGATAATGTGGTTGTTGATCTCCCGATCATAAAACGTGAACCAGCCAATAGCGGTGTGGCACCGGCATTGAATCAGATGGGAGCAAGCCAACGAGGTGAAGTGTTGCTGGCTCATTATGATGGCGATCTGGCAATTCATGCCGACTCTGACACCGTACACCACTACAACGGTGTGGTGTGGACCCCTTTGCCGGATAAAGAGCTGCAGCGCGAAATGGCACAGATTTACATTGATGCTGAAGTTGCCTATTCACAGAACGCCGTCAAATCGGCAGTAGAAACTATGAAACTAAGCCTGCCAGTTATGGGTGTGACAGCTCGAAATCTGATTGGCTTTAGTAACGGGGTATTTGATACCCGGACGGGGCAATTCAGACAGCATAGCAAAACAGACTGGTTACTGATCGCCAGTGAATTACCATTCAGTCCACCAGCCGAAGGGGAAACGTTGGCCAGCCATGCTCCTAATTTCTGGAAGTGGCTCCGTCGTTCCGTAGCCAGTAATGACCGTAAGACAGATCGTGTGCTGGCGGCGTTGTTTATGGTGCTGGCAAACAGATACGACTGGCAATTATTTCTGGAGGTAACAGGGCCCGGAGGTAGCGGTAAAAGTGTGATGGCTGAAATCTGCACCATGCTGGCTGGCAAGGCTAATACGGTTTCAGCCAGTATGAAGGCGTTGGAGGATGCAAGAGATAGGGCGCTGGTGGTGGGTTACTCGCTGATCATCATGCCGGATATGACCCGGTACGCTGGCGATGGTGCTGGTATTAAAGCCATCACTGGTGGTGACAAGGTGTCTATCGATCCTAAGCATAAAGCGCCATATTCAACCCGTATTCCGGCGGTGGTGCTGGCGGTCAACAATAATGCTATGACATTCAGCGATCGTAGCGGGGGCATTTCGCGGCGGCGCGTGATATTCAACTTCTCGGAGGTTGTACCGGAAAACGAACGAGACTCGATGCTCGCAGAGAAAATAGAGGGGGAGCTGGCTGTAGTTATCCGCCATCTGCTTACACGTTTTGCAGATCAGGACGAAGCAAGACGGCTATTGTATGAACAGCAGAAATCCGAAGAGGCTCTGGCAATTAAACGTGAAGGTGATTCGCTGGTGGACTTCTGCGGCTACCTGCTGGCGTCGGTGGCTTGCGATGGGATGTTTATCGGCAATGCTGAGATAGTGCCCTTTAGCCCACGGAAGTATCTGTATCACGCCTACCTTGCATACATGCGTGCCAATGGTCTCAACAAGCCCGTATCGCTGATGCGATTCGGAACCGATATGCCAGGTGCAATGGCTGAGTATGGCAAGGCGTATCAGAAGAGAAAGACTAAGCACGGTATTAGGTCAAACGTTACGCTACACGGCGATTCAGACGACTGGATGCCATCCTGTTCAGGCACCTCTGAAAATAGCGGGGTAGAGTAAAGTTATAGATTAAGTGTTCACCAGTATTCACCTTGTCGAAAAGTCTATTTAATACATAGTGTTAAGGGGTGAACACTTATTTATAAAGTATTCACCAGGTATTCACCTGTTCACCTTTCGTTTGTTTTTTGTTCTAAAGGGTGAAGGGTCGGGTGAACACTTGTGAACACCTGAATGAAGAGTGTTCACCATATAACCGTATGAATTTAATAAGAAAATCCATAAAGGTGAAGGGGTGAACACTTAAACACATATTTTATATTTTTATAAGAGGGTGGTATGCCTATTACTTTTCAGGACATCAAAGAACATTATGAGCAGTATGGACTAAGGGACATAAGCGACATGTCTACGGCAGAGTATAAGCAGTCCCTAGCCGATGGTGCTTTCTTTTGGATCGATCATCATGATTTTGTTCGCAGTACGCTGTCAGAGGAAATTTTAGCCACGAACAGAGAACAATTAGATGCAATGATCGATTATTTACAGATCTATAGAGATAACATGAAACTTTCCTCTGAGTAAATGATGGTATGAAAGTTATGAATAAGAATAGCCGCATGCTTGCGGCTAGCTTTTAATAACTGCTTAATACATCTTTTAAGGTTGGATTTAAAATATACTCATAATCTTTTTGAGGTTGCATAAAAAGAATGGATTTGCTGTATTCTTTGAATACATCATGACTCGGTAAGTAATACCTTTTGTTATAGCGATCAAAAAGAGATGTTTTTATCATTTCTTTTTCTAATAACAATTTAAAGCAATCTATTTCCTTATGCGTCATTGAATTAAATGCTCTAGTTGCAGCACTTATTTCATCGTTAAAATCGGTTTTAATAATATCTTTGGCGATGCTAGTCAGTGCTACGCTTTGTGATGTCTCACCAGTAGAAACAACTTGTGTGATATTTTGATTGCATAAAGAAAAAAGTGAAGCATCTTTTGGGTGTGAGCTGTTATTTTTGCCTATTAGTTCCTTTATAATATGGAGTTGGTATACGTCCAGTGTATTAAAGGTGTCTCGCATAGTCTCTTTTAAAATTTGTTTCTCTTGCTCTTTTTTTTGTTTTTCAATAATCTCTTGCTTCTCCCTGTTTTGTTTTTCTATTTTTTCAGAAATGATGGAGTGAATCATATTTATAATGGAAAATACTAGGCGAATTGACGTTATTAAAATAAGGCTTTGGGGTATGAGTTTTGACACAGGATCAAGTATGAAATGATCATTAGGTGAAATGAAAATTAAAAATAAGCAAGTTAGAAGGATTGCAATATTTAAACGTACATTAGTCATCTTTTGTAAGGATTCAAGAATTTCTTTATATACTTGCATTCAGGCACCTGTATGAATTGAAAGTAATTGTAAAAATCATATACCTGATTCTACCTCATATTACCTCTTGCTCAAGTAGGGGTATTAATTAAAATTTTTATGTATATCTTGAAGGGTGGCACTCAGACGTGAGCCGCCACAGGCCGTTTAACCAAGCTGTGCGAGACAGCCGGAGAGAGTCCGAAAAAGGTTAAACGGCCATCCCTTTAAGTGTTGGTTTCACGTCTTAACATTAATTGTGACGGAAACCACTCCATGAAGAAATTACTCGAATTACGCCAGCAGAAAGCCGCTCTCAAAACCCAGATGCGTTCCATGCTGGACAAAGCCGACACCGAAAAGCGCAGCCTTAACGAAGAAGAGGGCAAAAAGTTCGACGAACTCCGCGACCATGCTGATGCGCTTGAAGTTGAAATCACCCGTCTTGAAGCAGTCGCCGACGATCAGCGCAATATGCCTGGTACTTCCGTTGAAGGTGAGCCAGTAAGCAACGATGAACTGCGCCACTACATCATGACCGGCGATACCCGCTCACTCTCCACGCTGGTGCAGGCTGATGGAGGATATACCGTTATCCCTGAGCTGGACAAAGAGATCATGCGCCAGTTGCAGGATGACAGCGTTATGCGCTCCATCGCCACGGTGAAGACCACTAAAACCAACGAATACCAGAAGCTGGTGTCAGTGGGTGGCACTACCGTTAAGCGCGGCACCGAAGGCGAAGCGCGTACCGAAACCAGCACATCGAAGATGGAGCGCGTTGATATCAAACTCAACCCGATCTACGCCTACCCGAAAACCACTCAGGAAATTCTCGACTTCTCCGAAGTTGATATTCTGGGTTGGCTGTCTTCCGAAATCACCGACACCTTCACTGCTACCGAAGAAACCGACTTTGTAAACGGCGACGGTGATAAAAAATCCAAAGGGTTCCTGTCCTATCCGCGTGCGGCCATCAGCGATAAAACCCGTCCGTTCGGCACGCTGGAGAAGATGGAGGCTGCTGCCGTTTCCTCTGATGGTCTGATCGACCTGCTGTACAAGCTGAAAGCCAAATACCGCAAAAATGCCGTATGGGTGATGAACTCCAACACCGCCGCTACGTTGCAAAAGCTGAAAAACGGCAACGGTGATTATATCTGGCGCGATCGTCTGGTTGCTGATTCCCCTGATACCCTCCTTGGCCGTCCGGTTCAGTATCTGGAAACGATGCCTGATGCGGCTGCGGGTGAAGCGTTCCTGGCGGTCGGCGACTTTAAGCGCGGTTACTTCATCGTGGATCACACTACTGGCGTGCGTACCCGCCCCGACAACATCACCGAACCTGGTTTCTACAAGGTGCACACCGATAAATACCTGGGCGGTGGTGTGGTGGACTCCAATGCCATCAAGATTCTGGAGCTTGCTGGTTCCTGATTCGACGTGTGAGGGGCTTCGGCCCCTTTCTGCCCTCTGTGGAGTCCAATAATGAAAACAATTGATTTTGAAATCCGAACCTCTGAACTAAGCGCCAGCAACAAAAAGCTGGTGGGCTATGCGGTGCGCTGGAACAGCCTGTCAGAAGTTATCTGGGATGAATTTCGTGAGCAGTTCGCGCCGGGGGCGTTTAAAGATAGCCTGGCATCCGGTAGTGATGTGCGTGCGCTGTATGAGCATAACTATACCCAACTGCTGGGGCGCACTAAATCTGGCACGCTGGTGCTGTCTGAGGACGATACCGGGCTGCGCTTCGAACTTACTCCACCGAATACCCAGCTTGGGAATGATGTGCTGGAGCTGGTGGAACGTGGAGATATTTCCGGCATGAGTTTTGGTTTCCGTGCGCTGAAAGAGGCGTGGGATATCGGCCAGTCTCCATACCTGCGCACTGTGACCGCCGCTGAACTGCGGGAAATTACAGTTACGTCTATGCCTGCTTATCCTGAATCTGGCGTGGAAATCGCGCACCGTTCGCTTTTCTCCCAACATCCTGAACTGCGTCGCGCTGGCGATAACCGTCGCCGCTGGGCTGAGTTAGCGGGGCTTTGATATGTGGAATATCTGGCCGTTTGGCCGTAAGTCTGAACCCTCCGAGCAGCGCAGCATGACCATTGATGAGTTTCTGGCGATGGCAGGGATTCCAAATACCGGATCAGGCGAGTACGTGTCTGCGGGTACTGCGGAATCTCTGCCGGCGGTGATGAATGCTGTTTCCGTTATCAGTGAAGCTGTGGCGACAATGCCCTGTTACCTCTATCGGGTACGAAATGATAAAGGACGAGAGGCGCGGGAGTGGCTGAGCAATCACCCGGTGGATTTTCTCCTGAACGAACAGCCTAACGACTGCCAGACGCCTTACCAGTTTAAACGCACGATGATGCGCCACTGCCTGCTGAATGGTAACGCCTATGCGGTGATCCAGTGGGGCCGTGACGGCCAGCCGCAATCCCTGCATCCGTATGCGCCGGGGGCGGTTGTTCCCGAACGTATCGGCCAGCATAAGTACAAATACACCGTTACTGAACCGTTTACGGGGGCTGTGCGCACCTACTTGCAGGAAGAGATCCTGCACCTGCGTTACTCCACCGACGATGGCTTTCTGGGGCGTTCGCCGATCACCGTCTGCCGTGAGGCGTTGGGGCTGGGCCTCGCTCAGCAGCGCCACGGTGCCAGCATTATGAAAGATGGCATGATGGCGGCTGGCGTGGTCACTACTGCTGAATGGCTCGACAGCTTAAAGGGCAAACAAGCTCTGGACGCACTGGAACGCTACAAAGGTGCCAGAAACGCCGGGAAAACGCCGATCCTTGAAGGTGGCATGGACTATAAGCAGCTTGGCATGAGCAATCAGGATGCTGAGTGGCTGGCCTCCCGTCGCTTCACCATTGAAGATATTGCCCGCATGTTTAACGTTTCTCCCATCTTCCTGCAGGAATACAGCAACAGCACCTACAGCAATTTTAGTGAGGCGAGCCGCGCCTTTCTTACCATGACAATGCGCCCGTGGCTGGCGAACTTTGAGCAGCAGATTAAATCCGCGTTGCTGGTGGCATCGCCTGTACCCGGAATCCGTTATCAGGTGGAGTTCGACTCTGCCGATCTTCTTCGAGCCACTCCAACCGAACGTTACGCCACTTATGAGCGCGGTATCAAGAACGGGATCATGAACCCGAACGAAGCCCGCGAACGCGAAGGGATGCCACCGCGCGAAGGTGGCGACGAATACAGTCAGGCATGGAAGCAGGAAGTGAAGGTCAGTAAGGACAACAAGGACGGTGACGAATGAGAGCCGGAAAGATGAAACGCCGCGTCACGATTCAGCAGTTCGTCAGTCACCAGGACCCGAACACGGGTTCAGTCACTAAAGAATGGCGCGATGTTGCCACCGTTTGGGGGGAGATAGACAGCGTAAGCGGGCGGGAGCTTGTAGCCGCCCAGGTTGAGCAGTCAGAGATGACGGTCAGAATCTGGATACGCTATCGCAAAGGCGTTACCACCAAAAACAGACTGACCTGCACAGAAAAAGGAATGCCTGTAACCATCTACGACATCAAAGCCGTTCTGCCTGATGCAGATCGTACCCGCCTTGAAATTATGTGCACCGGAGGGCCGACCAGTGGCTGAAACCATAGAACTTGCTGAAGCAAAACTTCACTGCCGTATTGATGGCGATGATGAAGATTTGCTCATTCAGGCTTACATCGATGCGGCTCTGGAGGTTTGCCAGAAACATATCGGCAAGCGGTTTGATAGTGGGCTGGAGCTTACCCCGGCTATCAAAATCGGTTGTCTGATGTACGTCTCTCAGTTGTACGAGTACCGCGCGATGATTAGCGATGTGGAGGCGAAAGCAGTTCCTCTGGCTATCTCTGCGCTGTGGTCGGGCTATCGTGATGTGGGGGTGTACTGATGCCGTGGCAACCGTTACGTCGTTGCACCGAGCCGGGATGTAACAGACGCGTGAAGTCCGGTAAATGTGATGAGCATAAGCGGGAAGCGTGGAGAGCCGAGGATGCCAGACGCGGCCACCGTCGCGCCCGTGGCTACTCTGCTTCGTGGGAGAAGTACCGCGCTCAGTATCTGAAACGTCATCCCCTGTGCGTTGAGTGCCAGAAGCTGGGCTTCTATGTTCCCGCCAAGATTGTCGATCACATCATCCCTGTCAACGGCGGTGATGATGTCCTGTTCTGGCCTGAATGGAATCACCAGCCGTTATGCCAGACACATCATAACCAGAAGACCACGCAGCAAGACCCCATCACTAAAGCCAACCGCAAAGCGGGGATGTACAGCGAGCAGGAAGAGCTGGCAGCACAACGTAATGACTGGATGTATGAGGCCGATCATGAATGAAAAAGATGTGGTGAATCTGTATCAGTCGCTGGCCCGATGCCGTGATGGCTTCATGCAGGCCCGCACCAGACGCAATGAACACCAGCCAGCGAAGCGCATGAGTGAGCGTGAACGGGAGGTGATGGAATGCTTCCGCAACCGCTGACAGGCCGCATGGACGGGGTGGGGGAGGTTTTCAGGACAAACCTCGGGGTGCCAGGCACCGACCGCCCCCTCAAATTTTCACGCACGGTGATTTTTTTGACAGCAGTAAGCCTTAAGGAAACAGGAAGTTATGGCAAGACCACCCAAGCCACCCGCTTACCTTGATGAAATTGCAGGGCAGCAGTGGAAGACGAAAGCGAAGCAACTGGCTGAACGCGGGGATCTGACTCCCGCCGACTGGAACAGCCTGGAGCTTTATTGCGTTAACTACTCGATGTACCGGAAAGCCGTTGAAGATATTGCCCTGCGCGGGTTTTCCGTCGAAGGTTCGCGCGGTGCAACCACCAGCAATCCAGCGCTGAAAGCGAAATCCGACGCTGAAAAAATTATCATCAAAATGTCGTCTCTGCTGGGCTTTGATCCGGTGAGCCGTCGCCGG
>OKVX01001094.1_pt1 | contig 11930 bp, 12 predicted proteins | sample 1606941 | NCBI WGS metagenome assembly OKVX01 (sample SAMN03281016, study PRJEB24777) | human gut metagenome | isolation source: fecal sample PR161 from 1 month old female Malay infant, caesarean... | reverse complement strand
CCGGGCACCGTTGCGGGCTTCTCGCTGGCGCTGGAAAAATACGGCACGATGCCGCTGAACAAGGTGGTGCAGCCTGCTATCAAGCTGGCGCGGGAGGGCTTTGTGGTGAATGACGCCCTGGCGGACGACCTCAAAACCTACGGCAGCGAAGTCATCCCGAATCACGAAAACAGCAAGGCGATCTTCTGGAAAGACGGTGAACCGCTGAAGAAGGGCGATAAGCTGGTGCAGAAGAACCTCGCCAAAAGCCTGGAGCTGATTGCGGAGCACGGTCCGGACGCTTTCTACAAAGGGGCGATTGCCGACCAGATTGCGGAAGAGATGCAGAAGAACGGCGGGCTCATCACCAAAGCGGATCTGGCGGACTACAGGGCGGTGGAGCGCGAGCCGATTAGCGGCACCTACCGCGGGTACGAGGTCTTCTCCATGCCGCCGCCGTCTTCCGGGGGCATTCACATCGTGCAGATCCTCAACATTCTTGAAAACTTCGATATGCACAAGTTCGGTTTCGGCAGCGCGGATGCCATGCAGATAATGGCGGAAGCGGAAAAACGCGCCTATGCCGACCGCTCGGAATATCTCGGCGACCCGGACTTCGTGAAGGTGCCGTGGCAGGCGCTGACCAACAAGGCGTACGCCAAATCCATTGCCGATCAGATCGACATCAACAAGGCCAAGCCGTCGAGCGAGATCCGTCCCGGCAAGCTGGCACCGTATGAAAGCAACCAGACCACCCACTTCTCGGTGGTGGATAAAGACGGTAACGCGGTGGCGGTGACCTATACGCTCAACACCACCTTCGGAACTGGGATTGTGGCGGGCAATAGCGGCATTCTGCTGAACAACGAGATGGATGACTTCTCTGCCAAGCCGGGCGTGCCGAACGTCTACGGGCTGGTCGGCGGCGATGCGAATGCGGTAGGGCCGAAGAAACGTCCGCTGTCGTCCATGTCGCCCACCATCGTGGTGAAAGAGGGCAAAACCTGGCTGGTAACCGGTAGCCCGGGCGGCAGCCGGATTATCACCACCGTATTGCAGATGGTGGTGAACAGCATCGACTTTGGGATGAACGTCGCCGAAGCGACTAACGCCCCGCGTTTCCACCACCAGTGGCTGCCGGACGAGCTGCGCGTCGAGAAGGGCTTTAGCCCGGACACCATTAAACTGCTTGAGCAGCGTGGGCAGAAGGTGGCGGTGAAGGAGGCGATGGGCAGCACCCAGAGCATTATGGTGGGGCCGGACGGAGCGCTGTTTGGCGCATCAGACCCGCGTTCGGTGGATGATTTGACGGCGGGGTATTGATGTATTGCCCGGTGGCGCTGCGCTTACCGGGCCTACAACTGCACGAACGTAGGCCGGGTAAGGCGAAGCCGCCACCCGGCAAATCATTACTTCATTCTCGCCATATAATACGCGTCCACATATTCGCCGTTGCGCAGGGCAAATTTCTTGCCGGTTCCTTCGATTTCAAAACCAAAATTTTTATAGAGGGCAACTGCCGAGGGGTTATCGGCAAAGACCGTCAGTTCGATACGTTCAATACGCAACCAGTTGTCACACAGGTTGATCATCTCGCTCATGAGCCTGCGGCCTACGCCGCGTCCCTGCATATCCGCAGCCACGCTGATGCCGAATGTGGCAACATGGCTGCGACGCGGGTTTTCCATTACGTCCAGTGCCATATGTCCAATAACGCGCTGGTCCAGACAGGCAACGAGATGGCGCCGGCCTGGTTTTGTCGCAACGCGTTCGTGCCACATTTCCATAGAAGGATGAGGGAGCTGTAGCGTGTCGTGATACACATCAGGATGCGACATGATGTCACGTAAAGCTTCTGCATCGCTGGGTTCGATGTGGCGTATCACTATCTCACTCATTCCTTGTTCCTCAGTCAGTTAAAAGGCCCTTCCAACATCAATGACTTTAAAATTTGAGTCAACCGCTATTTTTTGCAAAAAGTATTGGACAAGTGCGAATGAGAATGATTATTATTGCTTTGCATTCAGGAGGACCCCTACGGGAACCTGAAAGCACGACATTGCTCACATTGCTTCCAGTATTACTTTAGCCAGCTTCTCGCTGGCTTTTTTTTTGTTATGGTTAGATTCAGTAACCTTCCAAAAGGACTGAGCCATGACACTACATTGCGCATTTATTGGATTTGGCAAAAGCACCACGCGTTACCACCTTCCGTATGTCCTCCACCGTAAAGACACCTGGCATGTGGCCCATATTTACCGCCGCCGCGCGAAGCCGGAAGAGCAATCCCCGCAGTACTCCCACATTCACTTCACCAGCGATCTCGATGAAGTATTGAATGACCCGCAGGTAAAGCTGGTGGTTGTCTGCACCCACGCCGACAGCCATTTTGACTATGCGAAACGCGCGCTCGAAGCGGGCAAGAACGTGCTGGTGGAAAAGCCGTTCACCCCGACCATTGCCGAAGCGAAAGCGCTGTTTACGCTGGCGAAAAGCAAAGGGCTGACCGTTACCCCGTATCAGAACCGTCGCTTTGACAGCTGTTTCCTGACGGCGAAAAAGGCGATTGAGAGCGGCAAGCTTGGCGACATTGTGGAAATCGAAAGCCACTTCGATTACTACCGCCCGGTGGCGGAAACCCAGCCCGGCCTGCCGCAGGACGGCTCGTTCTATGGTCTGGGCGTGCACACCATGGACCAGATCATCTCCCTGTTTGGCCGCCCGGACCACGTGGCTTACGACATCCGCAGCCTGCGCAATAAAGCCAACCCGGACGACACCTTCGAGGCGCAGCTGTTCTACGGCGACCTTAAGGCTATCGTTAAAACCAGTCATCTGGTGAAAATCGACTACCCGAAATTTATCGTTCACGGTACCAAAGGTTCGTTCATTAAGTACGGCATTGACCAGCAGGAGACCAGCCTGAAGGCCAACATCATGCCGGGCGAACCGGGCTTTGCGGCGGACGATTCCGTGGGCGTGCTGGAGTACGTGAACGATGAGGGCGTAACGGTCAAAGAAGAGCTGAAACCGGAAACCGGCGACTATGGCCGCGTCTACGATGCGCTATATGAAACCCTAATCAACGGCGCGCCGAATTACGTCAAGGAATCTGACGTTCTGACCAACCTGGAAATCCTTGAACGGGCATTCGAGCAGGCTTCTCCTGCCACGGTAACCCTCGCGAAATAAGCAAAAACGGCTCCTCTGGGCTTGTTCATAATTTTTGAACAGAGGAGTCAATTTTCACCCTCTATGATCCCCGACCGTTTGAGTCCACACTTACTCCATCGAAACGAACTGAGGGTGAAAACAATGATCTACTTACGCAAAGCAAACGAACGCGGTCACGCAAATCATGGCTGGCTGGACTCATGGCATTCATTCTCGTTTGCCGACTACTACGACCCGAACTTCATGGGCTTCTCCGCGCTGCGCGTGATTAACGACGACGTGATTGATGCAGGCCAGGGCTTCGGTACCCACCCGCACAAAGACATGGAAATCCTGACTTATGTGCTGGAAGGGGCGGTTGAGCACCAGGACAGCATGGGCAACAAAGAGCAGGTGCCGGCGGGCGAGTTCCAGATTATGAGCGCGGGTACCGGGGTGCGTCACTCTGAGTACAACCCGAGCAAAACGGAAAAACTGCACCTGTATCAAATCTGGATCATTCCAGAAGAGACCGGCATCACGCCACGCTACGAGCAGCGCCGCTTCGACGCGAAACAGGGCAAACAGCTGGTGCTGTCCCCGGACGCGCGTGAAGGTTCCCTGAAAGTGCATCAGGATATGGAGCTGTACCGCTGGGCGCTGGCGAAAGACGAGCAGTCCGTGCACCAGATTGCCGCCAACCGCCGCGTCTGGATCCAGGTGGTGAAAGGGGAAGTGTCTATCAACGGCACCAAAGCCACCACCGCCGATGGTCTGGCCGTCTGGGATGAGCAGGCGCTCTCCGTGCACGCCGACAGCGAAAGCGAAATCCTGCTGTTTGACCTGCCTCCGGTCTAAATAATTTCTCAACCTTCCCTTTAAACGGGGAAGGTTGAGCTTTGTCCGTGATAAACTGAGCAAATCTCTCACTTCAAGATTTCTCAGGACGATGAAAAAGAAACGCCCCGTACTTCAGGATGTCGCCGATCGCGTCGGTGTGACCAAAATGACGGTCAGCCGTTTTTTACGTAACCCGGAACAGGTTTCCGTGGCGTTACGTGGCAAGATTGCCGCTGCCCTTGATGAACTGGGTTATATCCCCAACCGTGCACCCGATATTCTCTCGAATGCGACCAGCCGCGCGGTGGGCGTTCTGCTTCCTTCTTTGACCAACCAGGTTTTCGCCGAAGTTTTGCGCGGCATTGAAAGCGTCACCGATGCGTTTGGCTACCAGACCATGCTCGCCCACTACGGGTACAAGCCGGAACTCGAAGAGGAACGTCTTGAATCGATGCTTTCCTGGAACATTGACGGCCTGATTTTAACCGAACGAACCCACACTGCCCGCACGCTCAAAATGATTGAAGTGGCCGGTATCCCAGTCGTGGAGCTGATGGACAGCCAGTCGCCGTGCCTCGACATCGCCGTGGGGTTTGATAACTTCGAAGCGGCGCGTCAGATGACGGCGGCCATCATCGCCCGCGGGCATCGTCATATCGCCTATCTGGGTGCGCGTCTTGATGAACGTACTATCATCAAACAGAAGGGATACGAGCAGGCGATGCTCGACGCGAACTTAACCCCGTACAGCGTGATGGTGGAGCAGTCCTCTTCCTATACGTCGGGTATTGAGCTGATGCGTCAGGCGCGACGCGAGTATCCGCAACTGGACGGTATTTTCTGTACCAACGATGACCTTGCGGTCGGCGCAGCATTTGAGTGTCAGCGTCTGGGGCTGAAGATCCCTGATGATATGGCGATCGCCGGTTTCCACGGCCACGATATTGGCCAGGTGATGGAGCCGCGTCTGGCGAGCGTCCTGACGCCGCGTGAACGTATGGGCCGTATTGGCGCAGAACGCCTGCTGGCGCGCATTCGTGGCGAGACGGTGACCCCGAAAATGTTAGATTTAGGTTTCACCTTGTCACCGGGTGGATCTATTTGAACTGACAAATTTGAAGTAGCTCACACTTATTCACTTCGCGCACGTTTGGATATTGCTTCTCTTTTGCCCCAGCAGGACAATGTTACCGATAACTGTTACCCGTAACAATTGACTGAGGGACACCCTTTGAGCACGACTAATCACGATCACCACGTTTACGTCCTGATGGGCGTGTCCGGTAGCGGTAAATCTGCCGTGGCGAGCGAAGTGGCGCATCAACTTCAGGCTGCGTTTCTTGATGGTGACTTCCTCCATCCGCGCAGCAACATCATGAAAATGGCTTCCGGCGAACCGCTGAACGATGACGACCGCAAACCGTGGTTGCAGGCGCTGAATGACGCCGCGTTCGCGATGCAGCGCACCAACAAAGTTTCCCTGATCGTCTGCTCCGCGCTGAAAAAAACCTACCGCGACCTGCTGCGCGACGGCAATCCGAACCTCTCGTTCATCTATCTGAAAGGCGATTTTGGGGTGATTGAAAGCCGTCTGAAAGCGCGTAAAGGCCACTTCTTTAAAACCCAGATGCTGGTGACGCAGTTCGAAGCGCTTCAGGAGCCGGGTGAAGATGAAAAAGACGTCTTAGTGGTTGATATCGATCAGCCGCTGGAAGGTGTTGTAGCCAGCACCATCGAGGTCATTAACAAAAGGCAGTAAGTTTTGAGTACATTAACGCTAGTTTTGACAGCAGTGGGTTCGGTATTGCTGCTGCTGTTTTTAGTGATGAAGGCGCGTATGCACGCTTTCGTTGCTTTGATGGTGGTTTCTATTGGTGCAGGTCTCTTTTCCGGTATGCCGCTCGACAAGATCGCCGCGACGATGGAAAAAGGGATGGGAGGCACGCTGGGCTTCCTGGCGATTGTGGTCGCGCTGGGCGCGATGTTTGGCAAGATTCTGCATGAGACGGGCGCGGTCGACCAGATTGCCGTCAAAATGCTCAAATCCTTCGGGCACAGCCGCGCGCACTACGCGATTGGCCTGGCCGGTCTGATTTGCGCACTGCCGCTGTTCTTCGAAGTGGCGGTGGTGCTGCTCATCAGCGTCGCCTTCTCCATGGCGCGCCATACCGGCACTAACCTCGTGAAGCTGGTCATTCCGCTGTTTGCGGGCGTGGCGGCGGCTGCGGCGTTTCTGCTGCCAGGGCCGGCGCCGATGCTGCTGGCCTCCCAGATGCACGCCGACTTTGGCTGGATGATCCTGATTGGCCTGTGTGCGGCCATCCCGGGGATGATTATCGCCGGTCCGCTGTGGGGCAATTTCATCAGCCGTTACGTTGAGCTGCACATCCCGGACGACATCACCGAGCCGCACCTGGGCGAGGGCAAAATGCCATCCTTCGCCTTCAGCCTGTCGCTGATCCTGCTGCCGCTGGTGCTGGTGGGCCTGAAAACCATCGCCGCGCGCTTTGTGCCGGTCGGTTCTACCGCCTACGAATGGTTTGAGTTCATTGGTCACCCGTTCACGGCGATCCTGGTGGCGTGCCTGGTGGCGATTTACGGCCTGGCGATGCGTCAAGGGATGCCAAAAGACCGCGTGATGGAGATCTGCGGTGCGGCGCTGCAGCCTGCGGGGATTATCCTGCTGGTTATCGGTGCAGGCGGCGTGTTCAAGCAGGTGCTGGTGGATTCCGGCGTGGGCCCGGCTCTGGGTGAAGCACTGACCGGAATGGGCCTGCCGATTGCGGTAACCTGCTTCGTGCTGGCTGCGGCGGTGCGTATCATTCAGGGTTCCGCCACCGTGGCATGTTTAACCGCCGTGGGTCTGGTGATGCCGGTGATTGAACAGCTGAACTACTCCGGTGCCCAGATGGCCGCGCTGTCTATCTGCATCGCGGGCGGTTCGATTGTCGTCTCGCACGTTAACGACGCCGGCTTCTGGCTGTTCGGTAAGTTTACCGGCGCGACCGAAGCGCAAACGCTGAAAACCTGGACGCTGATGGAAACCATCCTCGGCACCACCGGGGCCATTGTCGGGATGATTGCCTTTACGCTGCTCAGCTAAATGCAATGATTTAACAAGGCAAAAAAGGCCCGGTAGCGTCAGCGCTTACCGGGCCTTTTTTATTATCCAGGGCATCAGGCCGGGCCATAACCCGGCATTGTGTTACTCGCCCTGCGTGGCGCTCTCAATCGTCAAGCGCACATCCGACGTAATCAGTTCAGCCAGCATCTGGTAAACCTTCAGCGTCTCTTCCGGCTCGGCATCGCCCGTATCGCTGATGAAGCCTTCGTCACGCAGCGTCAGCACCAGCGAGCTGAATACCGCCTTGTCGAAGAATTCCGGGGCGTTAATGCCGTGCAGCACGGACAGACGCTGTGCCAGCGTCCGGCTCTCTTTCTCCAGCGTGCCGCGGTTGATGGACGGGTTCGCGCTCAGCAGCCAGAACGTAATGGCGTAGCGCTGCAGCGTTTCGCGCGCACCGGCCGCCAGCAGTTGCAGGGTACGGGAGCGTGACGGATTGATGTGCAGCTCGTCGTTCGCAACGGTGATCAGCCCCTGACGGCGCAGCTCTTCCGTCAGTTTATCCAGCTCAACGGCCAGCTCTTCCTTGCTCCAGCGCAGGAACAGCTCCGCTTTAAGCATCGGGTAGAGCGTCTCAACGTGGCGCAACAGCTCCTGACGTGAAATACGGCGATGCTGGGTGATAATGGCCGCCATGAGCGACGGCAGCATCAGCATATGAGCGATGTTGTTGCGGTAGTACGTCATCAGTACGGCCTGCTCGCGCGGCAGAATGATGATATCGCCGATCGTATCTTTCTCGACTTCGAACTTGTTCATCTGCAGTGCGTGATCGATAAGCTCGCTGGCGGTAGCAGAAGGGGCTGTCGAATCAACCGAGTACGGCACGTTGCGCATCATGTCCAGATAGCAGTCCAGTTGCTCCGTGAGCTGTTCACGGGTCAGGGAACGCTGACGTGAAGCCAGCAGCGCCGTACAGCACAGGTTCATCGCATTGGCCGCACCGGCGTTGTTAATGCGCACCATCAGTTCGGACGCGATACCGTTCACCGTTGGCGTCAGCCAGGCCGGACGCACCGCTTCGATAGGATCGATAGACTCGCGCCAATCCGGAACATGATGGTTCAGATACGTCATCAGCGGCATCGGCTCGCCAAAGTTTACGTAGCCCTGACCCAGGTTGCGTAACTTGCTCAGGCCGCGCAGCATCTGCGGCAGGCTCTCTTTCTCTTTGGTCGCACCGCGCAGTTCTTTGGCGTACGTGCCCACTTCCATCACATGCTCATAGCCAATGTAAATTGGCACAAGCGTGATTGGACGCGTACCGCCGCGCAGCATCGCCTGAATGGTCATCGACAGCGTGCCGGTCTTCGGATCGAGCAGACGACCGGTACGGGAGCGCCCGCCCTCCACGAAGTACTCTACGGAGTAGCCGCGGCTGAACAGCTCGCCGAGATACTCGCGGAACACGGTGGAGTAGAGCTTGTTGCCCTTGAAGGTACGACGAATAAAGAACGCACCCAGGCGGCGGAAAATCGGGCCTGCTGGCCAGAAGTTCAGGTTAATACCGGCGGCAATGTGCGGCGGTACCAGTCCCTGGTGATAGAGCACGTAGGAGAGAAGCAGGTAGTCCATGTGGCTGCGGTGGCAGGGGACATAGACAATCTCATGACCATCGTGCGCCAGCTGACGTACACGCTCAGCGTTATGCACGTTGATGCCCTGATACAGGCGGTTCCAGGTAAAGCCGAGAATACGATCGGACAGGCGAATCATCTCGTAGGAGAAGTTCGCTGCGATCTCTTCCATCAGCGCAATGGCGTTCTGCTGGGCTTTCTCATGGGAAATTTTCTTGCTGCGCGCTTCGTCTTCAACGGCGCGGGCGATCGCTTTGGAGGCCAGCAGCTTGTTGAACAGGTCCTGACGCGCCGGAAGACGTGGCCCTACGGCCGCCAGGCGCTGACGGGCGAAGTGCATACGTGCCACGCGCGCCAGTTTTTGCGCGATGATCTTGTCAGTGCCGTGCTCGTCCGCCATTCGGCGAAGGGAGACGGAAGGGGAGAAGCGCACAAAGCTGTCGCGTCCCAGCCAGGAGACCGCGAAGAATTTCTGGATGCCGTTAAGCATGCGCAGCGGCGGGTTCTCTTCGCCTTTTTCGCGGCCCGGACGGCGACCAAACATCACCGATACCGGCACCATCTGCACATCCAGGTCAGGATTGCTGCGGTGCAGGTCGAGATAGTCGTGGAACAGCTTGATGGACTCTTCTTTCGGTGTGTAATAGGTAAACACGCGCGGCCCGCCGTGAATGAACACGTAGCGCGGCAGCAAAGTGCCGTCAACTTCCAGTGGTTCAAGCGGATCGGGTAAATCATGCGCCAGACACTGGGCACGGAGCGTTAGCAGGTCTGCCTTAGAGTTATAAGGCAAAACGTACATAATAGGGCGCGACGTATCGAGCCCCAGTTCCAGCGCGGGTTCTGCTGGGATAGACTTGCTTTTTACCAGTATGCTTAATGGTAAATTAAGTAATTTGTAGTAAATTCGTGGCCAGCCGGACATAAACGATGTAAAGCCTCTGGTTAATAATGCCATTGCGCGGCAAGAATATCAGAAAGTCCGCAGAATTTCTTTTCTACCTCTATAAGCTTACATAGACATTGACGTTCATTACATAAAAAGGTTGTTTTTCATGGCCAACAATACCACTGGAATTACCCGCATCATTAAAGCGGCAGGCTATTCATGGAAAGGGGTGCGCGCAGCGTGGATTAACGAAGCTGCTTTTCGTCAGGAAGGTGTTGCGGTCATTATTGCTATCATCATTGCGTCGTTTGTGGATGTTGACGCGATTACGCGTGTTCTGTTGATTGGTTCTGTTGTGCTGGTGATGATAGTGGAAATCCTCAATAGTGCGATTGAAGCGGTGGTTGACCGTATTGGGTCAGAATTTCATGAACTCTCAGGACGTGCGAAGGACATGGGGTCTGCGGCAGTATTAATGGCCATTCTTCTGGCACTGTTTACCTGGGTTTCTCTGCTGTGGGGCTATTTTCGATAACGCTTCCAGAAATACGTTAAGACTACGCTTTTTGCTTAATTTTGGTTTCAAAATCACCTTTAGCTGTATATACTCACAGCATAACTGTATATACACCCAGGGGGCGGAATGAAAGCTTTAACGGCCAGGCAGCAAGAGGTGTTCGATCTTATTCGCGATCGAATCAACCAGACAGGTATGCCGCCGACGCGTGCGGAGATCGCGCAACAGTTGGGGTTCCGTTCCCCAAACGCGGCAGAGGAACACTTGAAAGCGCTTGCGCGTAAGGGCGTTATTGAGATTGTATCGGGTGCGTCTCGCGGTATTCGTCTGCTTCTTGAAGAAGAAGATGATGCTGGCTTACCGCTTATCGGACGTGTCGCTGCTGGCGAACCTTTGCTGGCGCAACAGCATATCGAAGGACACTATCAGGTCGATCCCTCTCTCTTCAAACCTAACGCTGATTTTCTGCTTCGTGTAAGCGGTATGTCGATGAAAGATATCGGCATCATGGATGGCGACCTGCTGGCTGTTCATAAAACTCAGGATGTTCGTAACGGACAGGTTGTTGTGGCGCGTATTGACGATGAAGTGACGGTCAAACGCCTGAAAAAACAGGGCAATACTGTACAGCTATTGCCTGAAAACAGTGAGTTTTCCCCCATTGTGGTTAACCTGCGTGAGCAGAACTTCACTATTGAAGGGCTGGCGGTTGGCGTTATCCGCAATGGTGAATGGCTGTAATATCATTCTGATCCGTGGCGGCAATTCTGCTGTCACGGTTGCTTTCTTTTCCTGACAAAGCTTTAACATTCTCTTTATCCCCCTGATCCCACTCAGTTTTGTTCTGCATATCTATTCCGTTAATTTCCATTCTGGTGGTTAAAAATTCCGAATATAGATTCATGGCCGCTATCCTTAACTACAATAATTATCACGTTCAGGATATTTAGAGCGTAACGAAAGGAATAACGCTTTCCATGACCAACGATGAGGAGATGACAATGAATAAAGACGAAGTCAGCGGCAACTGGAAACAGTTCAAAGGTAAAGCGAAAGAACAGTGGGGTAAATTGACCGACGATGATATGACTATTATCGAAGGTAAACGTGACCAACTGGTCGGTAAAATTCAGGAACGTTACGGCTATGCCAAAGATCAGGCAGAAAAAGAAGTCGTCGACTGGGAAACGCGGAATGATTACCGCTGGTAGCCTTCACATCCCCCTCAATGTGTAGACCCTCATGGCTACCCTGCCCGAACGGTACATGGATGTACCACCCTCAAATGGCTTATCTGCTTAAAAGAGAAAATCGCGACTAGCGCGATTTTTTTTTCAACTGAATCGTGTGGTCATGATGGCATTCGCCCGGATGTCGGCACGCTTCAACCTCAGCGCAATCAGCGCATAATCCATGGGCTTCAATAACATTATGGCGCAGCGCAAAACCGCGTTTTGCCGCCAGCGCATGCATAATATCTTCCACGCCCTCCGCCTGTTCTTCTTTTACCACGCCACAACGGTCACAGATAAACATCGCAGAAGTGTGCGTCGGTTGATCGAAAAGATGGCAAAGCACATAGCTGTTCGTGGACTCCACTTTATGCACAAAGCCTTGTTCTAAAAGAAAATCAAGCGCGCGATAAACGGTAGGGGGTTTAGCTTGAGGCTCTGCCTCACGCAGAAGGTCGAGCAGATCGTAAGCGCTGATGGCCCCCTGTTGCAGACTCATCAGGCGTAACACTTCGAGGCGCTGGGGAGTCAGGCGCACATTCCGTTGCACACACAGTTTTTCGGCCTGCGCGAGCATCTCTTGCGAAGTGGACTTATCCATAGGCGTTCTCTCATGAAA
>OKVX01001093.1_pt1 | contig 11936 bp, 9 predicted proteins | sample 1606941 | NCBI WGS metagenome assembly OKVX01 (sample SAMN03281016, study PRJEB24777) | human gut metagenome | isolation source: fecal sample PR161 from 1 month old female Malay infant, caesarean... | reverse complement strand
ATTAATAATTGCAGCATTAGGTATAATTTCTTACATTCCTTTATCTTTCTACGATTTTATTTTAAAGAGAAAAGTTGGAATAAGATTAAAAAATAGAAAGCTATATAAGTATTCTTGGATAGCAAGTTCCATTGCAAGTTTACTTGGATTTGGAGGAGCTACATCTTTAGCTTTTAAGCAATATTTTTATGGAGATTATGTAGATGACAAAAAGAAACTATTAAAAGAAATAGGAAAAATAGTAGCTTTAAATTTAACAGGATTATCAATAGTTTGTTGTACATATATGGGAATTCAAATATATTCTTGGAACAGTTTAGGAGTAATAAAGTATGCCATAGCAATAATAGCTTTATATGCACCAGGATTTATAATTTATTCAGCATATAAATATTTTAAGACAAAGGACAGATTAGAATTTTTCAGTACTTTAGGTACTATATTCATATCTTTCTTAGAATGGCTTACAACTATAATTTTAATTTATGTTACTTTAAGAATAACAGGCGCATCAATAAGTGTGAATACTTTCTTACCAATATATATTGAGGCTGCTGTTATAGGAATAATAAGTATGATTCCTGGAGGAATAGGTACTTTTGATTTAACATTTATGAATGGATTAGAAAGTGTTGGTGTTCCTATAGAACAAACACTATTAGTTATAATACTTTATAGAATAAGTTATTTTTTAGTGCCAGCAGTTATAGGTGTATTACTTTTTGTACATGATTTTGGTAGCAAAATAAATGAAAAGTTTAATGGATTACCTTATGAAATAGTTTCTAAAATTGCTTATAAAGTAGTAGTAGCATTAGTATTTATATCAGGAGCTGTTATAACTATATCTAATATAGCACCACAATATTTATTTAAAATAAAATTATTAAAAGAACTTTTAGGAAAACAAGTACTAGGACTTTCCATGGGAATGAGTATAGTATTAGGATTCTTAATAATGCTTATATCACTTATGATGAAGTATAGAGCTAAAAGTATATATAAAACAAGTATGATTTTACTTCTTTTAGGAATACCCCTATCACTTACAAATGGAATAAATCCATATGAATTAGCTTTTATAATAATTGTGTCATATATATTATATTTAAGTAGAAAAATGTTTTATAGAGATAGCTTCGTTGTGAGTTGTAAAAATACAATAATAGATTCGGCAATATTAATGGCATCTTTTTCAGTTTATTTCTTCATTTTAATTAGATTCGGAAGATATCTTAAGTATGTTGGAATAGTGCGTAAAATGCCTTATAAAATAGCATATAAATTTGGTTTTATAGCATTTGTATTAGTGACTGTAATTTATGTTGCTATTTATTTCTTCAATGTAAGAAGAAAAATTCCTGTAAAAGTATTTGATGAGTGTAAGGAAGATGTTGAAAGAATAATAGAAGAATATAAGGGAGATTCCCTAACTCATTTAGTATTTTTAAAGGACAAATATATTTATTTAAATGAAGATAAAGATCTATTTATTCAGTATGAAGTATATGGAGACAAGCTTTTTGTTTTAGGAAATCCTGTAGGAAATACGGAAAATTTATTTAGAGAAATAGAAAAGTTCTGTGAATATGCTGACAACTATGGTTATACACCAGTATTTTATCAAGTTAATGATGAAATGATAAGTTATCTTCACTCTAATGGATATGATTTCATGAAAATCGGTGAAGAAGCTAAGGTAGATGTAAAAGAATTTAAAGTTGTTGGAAATAAGATGAAGAGTTTAAAAACTTCAAGAAGTAAGGTAACTAAGGAAGGATACACTTTCCATATGGTTGAGCCACCATTTTCAAGAGAGTTCTTAGATTCTTTAAGAAATATATCAGATGAATGGTTAGATGGAAGAAAAGAAAAAGGATTTTCAGTTGGATTTTTTGATGAAGATTATTTAAATAAAGCTCCTATAGCTGTCTTAAAAGATGCAGAGGGAGAAATAAAAGCTTTTGCTAATATTATGTATATGTATGATGATGAAAGCTTCTCAGTAGATTTAATGAGATTTAGCAAGAATACTCCAAGAGGAGTAATGGATTTTATGTTCATAAGTCTGATTGAATATGGAAAAGAAAAAGGATATGAAATATTTAATATGGGAATGGCTCCATTAGCTAATGTAGGTTTATCTAAATATGCTTTTTGGAATGAAAAATTAGCACTTCAAGTTTATGAAAACGGACAAGCTTTTTATTCTTTCAAAGGCTTAAGAAGATTCAAAGAAAAATTTAGTAACAAATGGGATTATAAATATATTGCTTACAGAAGAAATACCTCTATATTAATTACAGTTATACAAGCAGCTTTGATTTGCTCAAGAAATAGGGATGTAAATGATGGAATATTTAGTCATAACATTTCAAAGTGATTATATAGTTCTAAAAAGTTCACTTTTGCGGAAAGTGATAAAAATATCGAAAACAAGTCCTAAAAACATAACAAATTTAAACGGACATCTCCGTAAATATGATATAATATTTGCGGAGGATTTTTATTATAAATTAGGAGAAATATATGAATAGATGGTTTTATTATGTAAGAGTTTCAAGTAAAAGTCAGAAATTGGATAGACAGGAGGAAAATCCAGAATTAGATTCTTTTTGTAAGAGAATGGGGATAGGGGAGAAAGAAGTTATAATACTTGCAGATCAGATTAGTGGAAAAACTTTTGAAAGACCAAACTATCAATTATTAAAAAAGATAGTTACTGAAGGTGACAATATTATAGTTTCATCTTTAGATAGATTTGGAAGAAATTATTTGGAAGGAAGAAAAGAGTTTACAGAATTAATTGCTAAAGGGGTAAAAGTTTATGTTTTAAATAGACCTATGTTAGAAGATTTATATAAACTAAATGATACTATGAGTAAATTCATGATTAACTTTTTGGTTGATTGGGAGTTAATTAGTGCTGAAGAGGAATTAAAAAGAATAAAAGAGCGACAAAAAGAAGGATTAGAAATTGCTAAAAAGAAAGGTAAGAAATTAGGTAGACCTAGAGTTGAAATGCCATCAAACTTTGAAGAAATATATAATAAATGGAAAAAAGGTCAGTTAACTGCTAAAAGGAGCATGGAACTTTTAGGATTAAAGAAAACTGTTTTCTATGAAATGGTTAAAAATTTTGAAAAAAATTATTTTAGTAAGAACAAATAACAATTAATTATGATAGATAAACTAAGCATCATCTAAAAATTTATTTTTTTAATTTTTTTATACGATATATCTTAAAAAATTCTATAATCTCCTTTATAATAAATATATTCATTGTAAAGGAGATTATAGAATGAGATTACTATTAAGTGACAGAAAATTAGATATTAATTTTATAGAAAATGCTGAAAATAGATTTTTTGATTTGTCTAAACTTAAAATTTCAAACTGCATAGGGTGTTTTAGTTGTTGGACTAAAACTCCTGGAAAGTGTGTTATTCGTGATGATGCAGTAAAGATTTATCCTATTATTGCACAAAGTAGTAAGATTATTTATATAAGTAAAATCAAATATGGTTCTTATGATACAATTATGAAAATTATGCTTGAACGTGCTATCCCAATTCAACAAGCATTTATTCATCTTTTAAATGGGGAAACACATCATATTCAACGTGACGTTGCTATGAAGGATACTGTTATTATTGCATATGGAAATATAGAAAATGAGGAAAAAGAACTATTCAAAAGACTGATAAAGCGTAACTCTTATAATATGAATTTTAAAAGTTTTAATGTTATTTTTGTAGATGAAGAAAATTTAGAAGAAGTAGTTACTAAGGAGGTAAAAAAATGGGGAGAGTAATTATCATAAATGGTAGCCCAAGAGCGTCTAGATCTAATTCTAAACAGTATGGAGAAATCTTTAGTAGTTATTACAAAGAACAAACTGACATTTTTAATATTACAAAAAATAATCATAAAGAGATTTGTAACAAAATAGTAGCTTATACAGATATTTTACTTATTTTCCCCCTTTATGCAGATTCACTTCCTGTAACAATGCTTAACTTTTTAAAGGTTCTTGAAGAAAATCCCCCACAAAATAAACCTAAAGTAAATGTAATAATAAATTGTGGGTTTATAGAACCTGAACAAAATAATGTTTGTATTGATATGATTAAATTATTTTGCAAACAAAATGGCTATGATTTTAGTTCAGTATTATCAATTGGTAGTGGTGAAGCTATTTTAGGAACACCTTTTAAAATCTTTGTTAAATGGAAAATAAAAAAATTAGCAAAAGCTATTTATAATAATGTTGTTGAAGAATTAAATGTTACTATGCCTATATCAAAAAATATGTATATTAAAGCTTCTACAAAATATTGGATTAATTATGGTAAAAAAAATGGTATCACAAAATCTCAGATGGAAACTATAAAGATTGAATAGAAAGGGGGAACTAGTGCTATTAATAGTGTAGATAGGCCTTTAAATTTAGCTCTTGACTATAAGTTTGTTATATATTATCTGGATCATAGTATAAAATTTTTGTAATTATGAGAAGAGAATAAGTATGGAAAATATAATTTTTAAAAATCTTGAAGAATTAAATTTAGAGGAAAAACTATTACTTATTAGAAAATATCATCAAATAAATTTATATACAGTAGATAAATCTTGGTGTCTACAATTATTCCATTTAGAATTTACCGCAAATGATGAAGTAGATTGTATATGGGAATCAAGTTCTGAAGATTTAAATAAACTTCTTAATGAAGCTTTAGAATATATAAATGAAAATGAGTATTGTACAATCTATGATATATAATTTAAATTTTTAATTATAAATTAATGTTTCATACCGATTTATCTAGAACAAGTGGAGAATCTAAAAGTGGATGGGATTTATCAAGGTTTGATTGGAGTAAGTTTGATTTAGTAGTAATAGATGAATCACATAATTTTAGAAATAGGAGAGAAAAAGAAGATGGATTTACTAGATATCAACGATTATTGGAGGAAGTTAGTAAGAGTGGATGTAATACAAAGTTTTTATTATTATCTGCAACACCTGTTAATAACTCATTAAACGATTTAAAGAATCAGCTAAGCATAATAACAGGGGATAGAGATTTAGCTTTCAAAGAAGAAGGAATTTCTAGTGTAGAAAATGTACTAAGAAAAACTTCTCAACAATTAAATATTTGGGAAAAACAAAAAATAAAAAATAAAGAAGATTTATTCAATAATTTACCATCAGATTTTTACAAGTTATTAGAAATGATTACTATTGCAAGAAGTAGAAAGCATATTACAAATTATTATGGAACAGAAAAGATAGGAAAGTTTCCAGAAAAACTAAAGCCTAAGACGTTTAATCCAACTATTGATAAGTATGGAGAACTTCTAAATTTTGAGAAAACTAATAAAATTTTAGAAAGTTTAAATTTATCTGTTTATGCTCCTTTAAGTTATATAAAAGGTGAGTATAAGGAAGAGTATGCTAGGAAATATCAAAGCGTTAGGGCAGATGGAAAGGTTCTTATGACTACTGATGTTAGAGAATCAGGTATGAAGGTTCTACATAGATTTAATTTATTTAAGAGACTTGAGAGTTCTGTATTTTCTTTTGGAGAAACTATAAGAAGATTATTAGAAAAAATAGATAATTGTATTGATATAGTAGAGGAAAATGGAAAAAACTTAGAAGTAAGTGAAAATGAAGATAATGATGAATATGAATCAGATTCTATTTTAAATTATAAGTATGAAATTAAGGTGGATCATTTAAATAAAGACTATTTTTTAAATGATTTATACTATGACAAAGAGGTTTTAGAAAGGCTTTATGCAGATATTATAAAGATATTAGAGACTGATAGAGATAAAAAGTTAGAAACTTTATTAGAGTTTTTAAAAGATAAAGTTAAAAATGAGCCATATAATAAAGGAAATAAAAAAGTACTTATCTTTTCAGCATTTGCAGATACTACAAACTATATTTATGAAAAAATATCTAATGAAATGCTTAAGTTAGGAGTTTATACGGGGCTTGTAACTGGTTCTGGAAAACCAAGAACAAATAATAAGAATGTAAAAGCTGAGTTTAATAATTTACTTTGTGCTTTTTCACCAAAATCAAAGGTTAAGAGTGAAATTAGTAGGAAAAATCAGATTGACATATTAATAGGAACTGATTGTATTTCAGAAGGACAAAATCTCCAAGATTGTGATACAGTTATTAACTTTGATATAAATTGGAATCCTGTTGCTTTAATTCAGCGCATGGGAAGAATTGATAGAATCGGAAGTGAAAATGAAAATATAATGATGGTTAACTTTTTCCCAGCTCTTGAGCTCAATGAATATTTAAGTTTAGAAAAGAGAGTTAAGGGGAAAATGAATATTTCTAATATTGTTTCTACTGGAGATGATGATTTACTAAGTCCAGAGATGAATGATATTAATTTTAGAAAGAAGCAGCTAGAAAGGTTAAAAGAAGAAATCATTGATATAGATGAGGCTAATGACAGTATTTCTTTAACTGATTTAAATATGAATGATTACCTTTATGAATTATCTGAATATATAAAGAAGGAGCCAAAAGTTAAAAAAGTTCCAAGAGGAATATTCTCAATTACTAATGGAGAGTATGGTGGAGCAATATTTTGTTTTAAACACAAAAATGATTTATCAAAACCAGAAAATGATAGTTCATTATATCCATATTATCTTGTTTATGTTGATAATGATGGAAATAGTGTTTACGAGAAAAATGGTACTAGAAATGTTTTGAAGGAGTTTAGAAAGCTTTGTTATAAGAAGAGTAATCCAGATAAAAAATTATTTGAAGAATTTTCTGAAGAAACAAATAATGCTCATGATATGAGTACTTATTCAGATCTTTTAAATGAAGCTATAGATAATATTCAAGGTATAGAAGAGGAAAATTCAGAACAAACAATTTTTGATTTTGGAGGATTTAATAATTTTTTTGAGGATGAGAGTTCAGATGATTTTGAACTTGTTAGTTTTTTAGTGGTTAAGTAGAGGTTTTATATGTTAGGGTTACCAAAGAATTATGAGCAAAGGAAGAGATTTAATAAAAAACTCTTTATATCTAAAGATGAAAGTCTTAATATTAAGAAAAAAATTAAAGATAGTCTTTTAAAAATATCATTAGTTGGACAAGTTCAAGGAAATAATATTCCTTCATTAGTTAATGAAAATTTTAATGCAAGTGTAATTATGTTTTTAGAGGTTGAAGTTGATAACATAAATAATGCAAAGTTTTTAAATGGAATTTTTCAGGAACTTTTAAAAGCCTTTGCTATTATAAAATTTTATGACTATAGGGGAAATAATGTTTATGGATTTGGATATAAAAGACTTAGTAAAAATGATAAGAGTGAAATAGTTTTGGAAAGTTATTTTGTAAGCGAAGTTTTTACAGAGGAATTATTTGACGAAAACTTAGAACTTTTTGAAAGGTATGTTGATTTTTCTAATATTAAGAATACAAATAATAAACTTTATTTTTATGAAGAAATGATGGTTAAAGCTTATGTAATTTCTAATAAAGAACTGTGGAGTAAGTGGGAAAAAATTCTTAATAGCAATATTTGGTATAACCATTCTAAAATAAATAAGATTTTTAAATTATTAACTAAAGCTAAAGAGATAAAAAATAAACAAAAGAAAACTACTAATTTGAAAGAAAACATAGGGGAAAACAAAGAGTTAATGAGAATTTATGATGAGATGGAGAGAGTAATAAATGAGTAGTTTTGAAAAAATACCAATGGGAATATTAGATAAAGTAGAGAATAATAAACAAATATTTATAGCAGAATTTAAAGACAAGCTTCAAGAAGTATTCCCATCAGCAGTTAAAGATGGAATAGTAGACTTTGAAGCATTACTAAATGAGTTTGGAAAATATGCAGAAACAGATGAAAAAGAAAAATATAACATGACTTGGGTAGGGAAAAAAGAAGCGATAAAAACTGCTAATGAAGATATAATAGGTAAAACATTAAAATACGTTCAAGAAGATAGCAAAGATCCAGAAACAACACAAAATCTTTATATAGAAGGAGATAACCTAGAAGTTTTAAAACTTTTAAGAAATTCTTACTATGGAAAAATAAAGATGATATACATAGATCCACCATATAATACTGGAAATGAGTTTATTTATAATGATAAATTTAAAATTGATAGAGAAGAATATGAAAAATTAGAGGGAACTATAAATGAATATAATGAAAGATTAACTATAAATAATAAAAATAATGGTGAGTATCACTCTAGATGGTTAAAATCATTATATCCTAGGCTTAAAGTTGCTAGAGATTTATTGACTGATGATGGAGTGATATTTATTAGTATTGATGATAATGAAATTAGCAATTTAAAAAGAATTTGTGATGAAATTTATGGTGAAGGAAATTTTATCCAGTAAATTTAAAAAAGCACTTTTCAGAAAATCATGATTTTATTATTTGTTATGCAAAAAATATTGAAAATTTAATTTGCAATGGGTTGAAACGTGATGAAGAAGGTCTATCTAGATATAAGAATCCTGATAATGATCCAAGAGGAGTTTGGCAATCTGATAATTTATCTGTAGGTCCAATTGTTGAATCAAAAGTATATGAAATAATTACTCCGAGTGGAAGAAGAATATTACCACCGAATGGTAGATGTTGGTTATTAACTAAAGAAAGATTCAATGAATTTATTAAAGATAATAGAATATGGTTTGGTGAGGATGGTAATAATGTTCCTAGAATAAAACGTTTTTTATCAGAAGTTAAAAATACAGTTACTCCAATGACTATATGGAAATATACTGAAGTGGGACATTCGCAAGATGCAAAACAAAAATTGAAGAAACTTTTTGATGGTAAATCATATTTTGATTACCCTAAATCAATTGATTTAATAAAAAGAATATTGGAATTATATACAGATTCAGATTCAATAGTTTTAGATTTCTTTTCTGGATCAGCAACAACAGCCCATGCAACTATGCAACTAAATTCAGAGGATAATGGAAATCGTAAGTTTATAATGGTTCAATTACCTGAGTTATGTAATGAGAAAAGTGAAGCATATAAAAATAGTTATAAAAATATTTGTGAAATTGGTAAAGAAAGAATTAGAAGAGCAGGAGAAAAAATTAAGGAAGAAAATAAAGATAAAGAAGGAATAGAGAGTTTAGATATTGGATTTAAGGTGTTTAAGGTTTCTGATACTAATATTAGATGGATTAGTGATGCTATTAAGTCTAGTGAGGGAATAGAAGAAAAGGATATTATAACACAGGAAGAGCTTAGAGAGAATGAATCTTATAAGGATAGATTAGATTTTAATCCTTGGTTTACAGATTTAGATGTTGTTTATGAAATGATGCTTAAGAGACAAGATATTGAATTAACTGAGAGAATAGAGAAGTTATCTTACATAGGGGATAGAACTTATTTAGTTGGATATACAATTCTTGTTTGTCTTGAGGAAAATATAACTAAGGAAATGGTTAGAAAGATAAGTGAGATTGAAACTTCTTTATCTTGGATTGTTTTTAGAGATAGTGCTTTTGGGGATGATATTAATTTAAAGACTAATACTATAAACTTACTTAGAACTTTGATTAAAGAGAAAAATCCTAGAAATAAGAATCAAAAGATTCTTTGGATATAGGAGGGACAAGCTATGAGTAAGAGTGTTAAGTTTAAGTTTGAAAAGAATTTGCCTCATCAGGATAAAGCAATTGATTCCATAGTCTCTCTTTTTAGTGATGTTGATAAAAGTATTGATAATTCTGTTTATACTGGAACTATAAATGCAATTAGAGAAAAGTTGCAAGGAGAAATTGTAGATAGAAGAAATATTCAAATTTCTAATGGGAAAAAGTTAAGAGATAATCTAAGAAATATTCAATCTAAGAATGGATTAATCTTAAATGATGAGGTAGAAACAGATAATAATACCTTAACTTTCACAATAGAAATGGAAACAGGTACAGGAAAAACCTATGTTTATTTAAAGACTATTTTAGAGTTATATAAGAAGTATGATGGAAAGTTTAAAAAGTTTATTATAGTAGTTCCTACTGTTCCTATTAGAATGGGAGTAGAAAAGAGTATAGAAATGCTTAAGGAACATTTTTCAGAACAATTTGATGGACTTGATATATCAAAACATGTTTTCATTTATAATTCTAAACTTAAAGATGTTGCAGAAAGTGTTAGAAGTAAATTTATTGATAGCAAGGATTTAAGTATTTTAGTCATGAATACTCAAGCTTTTAATAAAGATACTTAGAAATATAGATCATGAGAAAAATGTTGAGAATATGAGTGTTTGGGATGAGATAAGACAACTTCATCCAGTTGTTATAATTGATGAACCACAAAAATTTGATGGGGGTAAGAGTAGTAAGAAAAGAACCTCTTCTTTATCAGCTATAGATGAGATTCAACCTACATTTACACTAAGATATTCAGCTACGCACAATGAGATTATAAATCCTACTTATAAATTAGATTCCTATACTGCATATAAGGATAATCTTGTCAAAAGAATAAAAGTTAAAACTGTTAATAAACTTGTTCCAACAGATTTTCCTTATATAAGATATTTAGAATTTACCAAGGATTTATATGCAAAAATTGAAATTTTTTATGCTGAGCAGGGAAAAGAAATTACTAAGAAAACTTTTAAGGTTAGACAAGATAGTAATGGAAATATATTTGAGTTATCAGGAGATTTACCTCAATATAGAAATTTTAGAATAGCTGAGAATCCTTTTAAAGGAAAGAGTTTAAAAATAGAAACTTCAGATAGATATATTGAAATAAAAGAAGGGGATTGTTTAAGTCCATTTTCAGAAAAGGAAAATGTAAGAATTCAAATGAAAATAGCAATACAATCTCATTTAGAACAACAATTTAATCTTCTTGAAAGTGGGCAGAAAATAAAAGCTTTAAGTTTATTCTTTATAGATAGGGTAAGTAAGGTAAGAGGAGAAGATGGAGAGGATGGAGAATATTTAAAAATATTTGATTCAGTTTATAATGAAGTAATTTCTGACCCTACTTACAATAAGATTTTTGAAAAGTATCCAGAGTATTTTAAAGAATATAAGGACACTAAGAAAGTAAGACAAGGATATTTTGCTATTGATAAGAAAAAAGGAAGTACAATAGTTAAAGAAATTGAAGGATGGAATGAGGATGGAAATGATTCTTCAATTTCTTTAAAAGCTAAGGATAAAGAATATATAGAAAGAGGAATTGAATTGATTTTAGAGAAAAAGGATGAATTAATTTCTTTTGAAGAGCCTCTTGTATTTATATTTTCTCACTCAGCACTTAGAGAGGGTTGGGATAATCCTAATGTATTTACTCTTTGCACCTTAAAAAATAGTAGCAATTCAATAGCTAAGAAGCAAGAAATAGGAAGGGGATTAAGACTTCCTGTTGATACAGAGGGGAATAGATGCAAGGATGAGAGTTTAAATGTTCTAACTGTGGTGGCTAATGATAGTTATGATCACTTTAGTGAAAAACTTCAACAAAGCTATGATGAAGAATCAGGATTTAACAAGGATGAAGTAACTAATGATGTTATAAATATAGTATTCAAAAAAGCAGGGATTCCAATAGAAAAAATAACATCAGAATTAACAACTGCTTTTAGAAATGAATTAAGAGAAAATGGACTTATAGATAAAAATGATATTCTTAAAAAGGATGCTGAAGAAAAGTTTAGTGAAATTCAGTTTAAAAATGAAACTTTAAAAGAACACTCAGCTAATATTAAAAAAGAATTTGTAAACCAAATGAAAAGCAAAGGCTCTAAGAAAATTAATATTGAAAATGGTGATTTAACCCCTGTTAAAAATAAAATGCAATCATATGTTAAGGAAGCTGATTTTAAAAGGCTATTAAAAGGAATTAATGAAAGATTAGCTC
>OKVX01001084.1_pt1 | contig 12016 bp, 7 predicted proteins | sample 1606941 | NCBI WGS metagenome assembly OKVX01 (sample SAMN03281016, study PRJEB24777) | human gut metagenome | isolation source: fecal sample PR161 from 1 month old female Malay infant, caesarean... | reverse complement strand
ATTTTTAGAGAAAAAAAAGATAGCATGTGTACAGCTGAACTTTATATATTTGCTTGAAATAAACAGCGTGTTAGCACAGGTGTAATTTAGACACGCGATAATAAGGCGAATTGTTAATAGCCAAAGCCTCTACGTACCCACACGACAGGTTAGCAGCCTAATTATAAAACGAATCTACCAATAACTGATCGCTCAGGTTATGCAGGTGGTGGGTATATAGTTTTTTTGTAAATCATGAGTATAGCCATGAACCATTATGATGATTTGCAGAGGTTTAAGGATAAGACCCGCAACCAAAAATACGAATTCAAGGATCTGTCGGCGCAGAACCTCTCTCCTGACCAGGGAAGTTGGGCGATCATGAATCAACTCGCTCCTGCATCTGAGACGTCGAAACTGGCGATGGGTGGTCATGTTTCGCTACCACAACCCCAGGCTATCGCGCCGGATGTGTTTGCGAACGCCGAACGCCATGAGATCGTCGAAATCCCGGAAAGTATCGACAGCAGCGAAAGTACCGAAAGCAGCAACGAAAGCGTACTACCTCCTGCCGATGCAGAGGTCCCGGCGGCGACCGTACCGTCTATTTTCCGTGATATTGCCAGACAACTTGCATCGCAATCGACGGCACCCGCTGCGCCTGCGGCCCGGCAGGCGGCTGAGCCGGTTTTACCCGCGGCAACGAACTCACCTGTCTCGTCTGCGACAGAGGCTGCTGATTATTCCCGGCTGTTTGCAACGAAAGCGACAGAAGCAAAACCCACGGTCGAAAAAAACCAACCTTTACAATCTTTACTAGAAAGGATCGCTTCATGCCGTTGATTTGTGTTTGTTCACCGAAGGGTGGTGTTGGGAAAACGACGCTCACGGCTAATCTGGCTTATGCCCTTGCGCGATCGGGCAGCAAGGTTCTGGCGCTGGATTTTGACGTGCAGAACGCGCTGCGTCTGCATTTTGGCGTCCCTCTCTCTGACGAGCGCGGTTTTGTCGCCAAAGCGGCAGAATCCTCGGACTGGAGCCAGTTTGTCTTGACCGCAGGCGGGAATATCTTTGTGTTGCCTTATGGCGAAGCCAGCGAAGAGCAACGCCTGATATTCGAAGAACGTCTGACGAATGACGAACATTTTCTGATTCGCGGCCTCAACACATTGCTGAATTATCCGGGCCTGATCATCGTCGCCGATTTTCCTCCCGGCCCGTCTGCGGCATTAAAAGCCATGTCGCGTCTGGCAGACCTGCATCTGGTCATCATGCAAGCGGATACGGCCTCTCTTTCCCTGTTGCCTCACGTTGAAAATCACCGTCTGACCGGGGATGTCCTCAATCGAAAAGCGGGCCATTATTTTGTGCTCAACCAGAGCGACAACCGCCGTCAGGTCAGCCGGGATGTCACCGCATTTATGGAACAGAAATTAGGTAATCAGCTCCTGGGCGTTATTCATCGTGATGAAAGCGTCATAGAAGCGAATGCCTCGCAGCAATCGGTTTTCGACTTTAGTCCTGCATCCGCCGCTGCATTCGATATCGAACTCATTGCAAAAAGAGTCGCCGGAATCTTAGGCGTAAAAATCGGAGACGGCACGGTTCACAGTAAACCGAAAATGTCTGGCTTCTAATTCGCGCAGGGCAACCTATGAAAAAGTTCCTTTATGTTTTGCTGGTACTGGCAATGCTACCTGTTGCGCTGCTGGTCATCATTACGCCTATGGACAGCCAGAAACAGTATATTTTTGGTCTGCTCAGCATCGGTGTGCTGTTTTTGATGGGTTTCAGCAAAAAACGCAGCGTGTCGGTCATTATGGTGGTTATGTCGATTTTATTATCGACGCGTTATATGTATTTCCGCCTGACGCAAACCCTGCATTTTAATTCCGAAATTGAAACCATTCTTGGGATGGGTCTGTTTCTGGCAGAGGTCTACGTCTGGATCATGCTGCTGCTGAGCTACCTGCAGACGGTCTGGCCGTTAAAACGTGAGATCGTTCCACTGCCGGATGATATGAGCAAGTGGCCGACGGTAGACGTCTATATTCCTACCTATAACGAGCCACTGGATGTGGTGCGCGATACAGTGCTGGCGGCACAATGCATTGATTATCCTCGTGATAAAATGAACATCTATCTGCTGGATGACGGCAAGCGCCGCGAGTTTGCTGTGTTTGCCGCAGACGTTGGTGTTGGGTACATCACGCGTAACGACAATAATCACGCCAAAGCCGGTAACCTCAACCACGCCATGAAACTGACGCAGGGTGAGTTGATTACTGTGTTCGACTGCGACCACGTTGCCACACGCATCTTTCTGCAGGCGACGGTTGGCGGCTTCCTGAAAGATCCGAAACTGGCGCTGGTGCAGACACCCCACTATTTTTATTCGCCGGACCCGTTCGAACGTAACCTCTCCGTTGGCCGTAACATCCCTAACGAAGGGACGCTGTTCTACGGGCCAATTCAGCAGGGTAACGACAACTGGAACGCCACCTTCTTTTGCGGCTCCTGTGCGGTGATTCGCCGTAGCGCGCTGGAAGAGATTGGCGGTTTTGCCGTAGAGACGGTTACCGAAGATGCCCACACCGCGCTCAAGTTGCAGCGCCGTGGCTGGGGATCTGCGTTCCTGGATATCCCGCTGGCTGCTGGCCTGGCGACTGAGCGTCTGGTGCTGCACGTTATCCAGCGTACCCGCTGGGCGCGTGGGATGACGCAGATTTTCCGTCTGGATAACCCGTTGTTTGGTCGCGGTCTGACCATTCAACAGCGCCTGTGCTACCTGAGCGCCATGCTTTATTACCAGTTCGCGTTGCCGCGTATTGCGTTTGTGACTGCGCCGCTGGCCTATTTGCTGTTCAACCTGAACATCATTCACTCCTCTGCGAGCCTGGTTTTCGCCTATGCGCTCCCGCATCTGTTCCTCTCGATTTACGTCAACTCGCGCATGAACGGGCGGTATCGCTATAGCTTCTGGGGGGAGATCTACGATCTGGTGCTGGCCTTCCACATTGCACTGCCGACGGTGGTAACGATGTTTTTCCCGAAACGCGGCAAATTCAACGTGACCGACAAAGGCGCGCTGCTGGACGTGGGCTACTTTGATTTTAGCGTGGTACGCCCGCATTTGATTATCGCCCTGCTGCTGGCGGCCGGGGTGATTGCCGGTATCGTTCGCGCCTGTGCTCACGACTACTTCGGTGTGGATCCACGCGTTATCGCCCTTAACGTTGGTTGGGGGTTGTACAGCCTGATCTTTCTGTTGGCCGCGATTGCCGTCGCGCGAGAAACCCGGCAGACGCGCAAAACCATTCGTATTGATGCTGAAATTCCGGTACTGCTCCACCATGCCAGTGGCGTGGTGACACGTAGCCATACCGCTGACCTGTCGATGGGCGGTTGCCGCATTGTGGCGCCGGATGATCGCCATCTCGATGATGAGATTGAAGAGATTGAGCTGCTGCTGCAATCCGGCGCGATCCTCATTCCGGTGAAAACCATCGCCACGGATGAAGAATCGATTCGTCTGATGTTTGAAGATATCCCGCTGGCCCGCCGTCGCGAACTGGTGCGCGTGGTGCTCTCCCGTGCGGATGCATGGATTCACCCGCCGAAACCGCAGGACAACCCGTTCCGTTCGCTGGGGACCATTATGCGTTGTGTGTTCGACCTCTTCTGGCTGACCTGGAAAGACCGTCGCGAAAACCGCCGTTTGCGCGCCAGCCAGGAGCAGGCCGCTTCCCAGGAGGAGGGCAACGCATGAAACGTCTGACAACACTGGCTGTGCTGGTCGGCGCACTCTTTATGATGCCGCTGCATGCCGAAGATACCTCCATCGAGTCGCTACTGAAATTAAACGAGCCGGCGGATACGGCACCCGTGCCTGTGCCACCGCCCGGAGCACCGGTATTTATTCCCTCGGTGGTTAACAGCATTAGTCTCGCGCAGATGGGTTTTCCGGAAGGGATTTCCCTGACGGGGGGGCAGTTCCAGGGGGGCGCGTCCTTTACCCTGCCTGTGGACCAGGTTATCACCACGGCGCGGCTTGAACTGAACCTGAAAATATCGCCCGCAATGGTGGCGCGAAATGCCACCATGCAGTTGATGCTCAATGGTCAGCCGCTGGGGACGGTACCGCTTACCGTGACCGACAGCGACACCGCGCGTTACCAGCTGGATATTCCGTCAGCGTTGATGGTGTCGAGCAACAACCTGAGTTTTAAAATCAACGACGGCGATGCCATGCAATGCCAGCGCGATCTGAGTGATAAATATCGCGTCACCATCATGGCGGATTCCCGTTTCGAGCTGGAAGGGCAGCAACTGGACATTGGCGCCGACTTAAGCCACTTCCCGCGCCCGTTCTTTGACAGCATGCAAATGACCCCGGCGGCGATCGCCATGGCTTTCCCGGCGAAACTGAGCCCCGATACCTTAAGCGCCAGTGCGCTGATCTCATCATGGATGGGTATCCAGGCGGACTACCGTGGCGTGTCGTTTGCCGCCTATCATGACCGTTTGCCGGAAAAGAACGGCATCCTGATTGGTCATCCGGGTGAGCAAATTGGTGGCCTGACGCTACCAGATACCGAGCAGTCGTTGCTGAAAGTGGTCGATAACCCGGCTAACCCGGTTTATAAGCTGCTGTTGGTGGTGGGTAAAGATGATGCCAGCCTGCGCGCGGCGGCATGGCGTTTGACCCGGGGAAATTTCGCCTTTCAGACGCCGTCGGTGGATGTCACCAGCCAAACGATCCCGATGAGTAAGCCTTATGATGCGCCGCGCTGGATCCCCACCGATCGTCCGGTAAAACTGTCAGAACTGATCCGTAAGGATCAGAGCCTGACCACCACGGGTCTGTGGCACGATCCGTTGCGCGTGGCATTCCGTGCAGCACCCGATCTGTTCCTGTGGGATGGCGAAACGATTCCTCTGCATATTGGTTACCGTTTCCCGACGGAAAGCTGGATTGATGAAGACCGTTCGTGGCTCAGCATGACCATGAACGATACCTTCCTGCATAACCTGCCGGTGAATAAGCAGGGGGCGCTGGAAACGTTGTGGCATAAACTTGGCGGCGATGCGCGCCAGGAGAAGTTTGATATGCCGCTGGAGCCGTACATGATTTACGGTGACAACCAGCTCTCTCTGTACTTCAACATTCAGCCAAAGGCGAACGCGCCATGTAGCGTGCTGCTGAACAATAACATCAAGAGCCGTATTGAAGATGACTCGTGGATTGATCTCAGCCACACGCGACACTTCGCGCTGTTGCCGAACCTCTCCTATTTTGTGGGCGCTTCCTTCCCGTTCACCCGGCTTGCCGATTATTCGGAAACGGTGCTGATGCTGCCGCAAAACCCGACTGAAACGCAGATTGCCACCCTTTTGGATATGGCGGCCCGTTCCGGTAACGCGACGGGAACAGCGCTGGGTCACAACCGGGTGGTGCTCGGCGTACCCACTGGCGGGGCGGGGGCAGAACTCCTGAACGACCGCGATGTGCTGGCGGTCACGGGCCTGGATCAGCATGACTTTAACCGCGCGATCCTCAATACCTCGCCGTTCGTGATGCATGACAGTACGTTGGGCGTACGCGAGCTGACGACCTGGGAGCGTATCAAACGCTGGATAACGGGGGACTGGGCATCAGACGGACTGGAAGCTGACCGCTACTTCTCCTCCAACGAGGCCTGGCGAGGGTTTGTCAGCTTCCCTTCACCGTGGAATAACGACCGTCTGGTGGTGCTGGCTATCGGCAGCAATGACGACCAACTCTCGCGCCTGCATGGCGACCTCGCCTCGGCGAAGATAAACGCCGGGATCCGCGGCGACGCAGCGGTGATCACCAATGAGAACGGCGTGCGCAGTTTCCGTGTGGGTGAACAGTTCCCGAGCGGCGAAATGCCAACGCAGATGCGGGTGATTTGGTATGCGAATCAGCACTCGGCGCTGCTGGCGATTTTGGGACTGCTATTTGGCTGTATCGCTGGCTCGGCAATCTTTGTCTTGCTGAGAAATCGCGCGAAACGACGTCTGGATCTGGACAACCGCAAATAAGAGGGTGACAAGAATGATGATAAAAACCGCCCGCCGTTTGACGACGCTGTGCCTGTCCAGCGTTCTCACTTTCGGTATACCAGGGCTGGCACATGCTGCCGCGAATGATGCCGCGCTCAAAGCCTTGTTTGATCAGGCGAATTACTGGCATGAGAAGTCCCACGATGACCTGGCGATGGAGTCGCTGCGCAAAGTGTTGATGGTGGATGCCAATAACACCCAGGCAATGTACCTGATGGCGTTATGGGCGCAGCAAAATGGCGATCTGCAAGTCTCATCCCAGTGGCGTACGCGTCTGGCGCAGGTTTCCCCTAATGATCCGGGGTTACAGGCACTCGATAATGCCAAACAGCTGACGCAGGTGCCGCAAGGGCAATTGAGTCTTGCCCGCCAGCAGGCGCGCAGCGGCAACGTACCGGCGGCGCTGGCGACCTGGCGCAGCATGTTTAATGGCGATACCCCGCCACCCAGCCTTGCCCCTGAGTACTATCAGACAATGGCGGGAGACAAAGCTCTTTATCCGCAGGCCGTAGCGCAACTGAAAAATTTCGTGATGCATAACCCGCAGGATACCGCTGCGCGTATTGCCCTCGGCAAAATCCTGACCTGGCGTGAAGAGACGCGTCGCGACGGCATTTTGTTGCTCGAACCGATGGCCAGCGGCAGTAAAGAGGCCGACGATGGGTTGCGTCAGGCGTTGCTGTGGTTAGGCCCGCAGGCGGGCGATGAACGCTTCTACGACACCTGGTTACAGCGCCATCCGCAGGATACGGAGGTTCAGAACTATTACCGTAAAAATGTTGGCGGCGCGGCGAAAGGTGAAGGCTATACCGCGCTGAACAGCGGCGATAACAGTGCGGCAAAAAGTAAATTTGAACAGGTACTGCAAACCAACCCCAACGATGCGGACGCTCTTGCCGGGATGGGCTACATCGCCCAGCGTAGCGGTGATTACAAAGCGGCGGCACAGTACCTGAACCGGGCGGCCAGTCAGGGCGGCGATGCCTCTGAGGAGCGTAAAAATCAGGCTGCGGACGCGGCGTTTTACGGCCAGCTCGCCCAGGCACAGCAGGCACTGAAAGAGGGCAATATCAGCCAGGCGCTGGCGCTTTCATCTCCGCTGGCACAAGAGAGTGGGGAGCGTGGCACGGCAGGGAAACTGTTCCGTGCCGCCGTACTGCGTCAGAACAAAGATTTTGCGCAGGCTGAACAGACCCTGCGAGGTATCCTCAACGAGCAGACGCAGAACGCCCCGGCGCGGGAAAACCTCTATTACGTTCTGCGCGACCAGAATAAAACTGAGGAAGCTCAGGCGATGTTGCGTACTTTACCCGCCAGCCTGCAGGAAAAACTGCAGCCGCGCGTGGTGGCAGGCGCGCCTGGCGATCCGATTCGTCGTCAGGCACAGCAGCTGGTCCAGGCAGGTAACACTGACCAGGCGATTTCGGTGCTGCGTCAGGGGGTTGCACGCGTGCCGGATGATCCGTGGCTGCGTCTTGACCTTGCTCGCCTGCTGCAAAAATCCGGACAGGAAGGTGAAGCGGCAACGGTAATGATCCCGGCCGGGCGCGACGGCGCCAACAGCAACTCACTGTACGCTGCTGCGCTATATGCCAGTGAAAGCGGTGCCTGGCAGCAGGCCAGCTCTCTGCTGGCGCGTATTCCGCCGTCCAGCCGTAATAGCCAGATGCGCGATCTGGCGGAGAGTGTGAATTACAACCTGCAAATGGCGACGGCAGAACGTTACCTCGCGCAAGGGAATATGACCGCGGCGTCCAATACCCTGAAAGCGCTGGCCAGCCAGCCGCCGAAAAGCCCGGTCGATGCGGGGAAACTGGCGCGGATGCTTGCCCGCTCGGGTGATATCACCACCGCCGTATCGCTGGTACGCAACAGTATAAAAGACGGCGTACAAGGCAACGCCGGGGATTATGCCGATCAGATAGCGGTACTGAATCAGGCGGGGCTCACGCAGGAAGCGCAAACCCTGATGTCGAACCCGGAGCTACAGGCGCGTAGTACGCCTGCTCAGCTTGCAGGTATCCGCAATGGCTATGTGATTAACGAAGCGGACAAACTGCGTGAAGAGGGCAATTACGCCGCTGCTTATGACAAGCTGATCCGTGCGCTGCAAAGCGACCCGCAGAACACCGATTTGATGTTCGCCATGGGCCGTCTGTACCAGACAGGCAAAATGAACAAAGAAGCGGGCGTGCTGTACGACTACCTGATGACCCGTGATACCGAGGATCAGGCGGCACGTGTTGGTGCTATCGACGTTGCGCTGGCTGAGAATAACGTGCAGAAGGCTACCTCCCTTGCCAGCGGTCTGCGTAGCGATAGCTCACCGGAACGTATGCTGTTGCTGGCGCGTCTGGAAGAGGCAAAAGGCAACCACCAACAGGCGATGACCTACTTACGTAGCGCGCGCGGCAAACTGGTGGGGCTGGAGTCTTCTAACAGTGCTGCGACACCGACGATTGGCGGCGTACTGTTGGCTGATAATCCGTTTACCACCACCAGTAAAACGGTACCGCAATCAAGTTCGCCGCAGGCGTTGTACGGCACTATCCTGCCATGGCAGGTCGCGCAAGTGGCCCATGAGCCAGGAACCAGTTTGCCGGGCACAACCCGTACCGATTTGCCCGTCGAGACCGCGCAAAGCCGCACCCTGCGTCAGGTTGATAACATGATGCAGGAGCTCGATGAGAAGAAAGGGATGTGGTTGCAGGGCGAGGTCGATATCCGTGGTCGTGACGGTGAGTCGGGCACCAGTAAACTGACCGAAGCCAAAACGCCGCTGACCTGGTCAAGTTCGCCGTTTGGTGAGTCGCGTTTCGAATTTACCGCCACGCCGATTACCCTGAGTGCCGGAAGTGCTTCTGGTGATGCCTGGCGCCGTTATGGGACGAACCCGCTGGCGAATGCGGTAAGTAATATTAGCAGTACTGTTATTGATGCCTATGAAGGTGAAACCGGAACTATCAGCCCGGTATCGCTTAGTGAATTGAATGCTGCATTGACGCCCTTTAAAAGCAGCGGATTAGCGCAACTGGCGGCTTTGTATAATTCCGGCACACTGCGTGCACTCAGCCAGTCGCAATATATGCATAACCTGGATGATGCGATTCACGACTCCACGGATTCGCAAAACGGCAACGGCGTTGAGCTGAATATGGCGCTCAGTGGCGATAGCTACCGTGTGGATATTGGCAGTACGCCGCTGGGCCAGGATATGAGTACGCTGGTGGGCGGCGTGAAATGGTCGCCGAAACTCTCCAATTACCTGACGTTAATTCTGACCGGTGAACGCCGCGCGGTGACCGATAGCCTGCTCTCGTATGTTGGCCTGAAAGATAAATACTCAGGAGAGCGTTGGGGGCAAGTAACGAAAAACGGCGGTAGCGTACAACTGAGCTATGACGACGGCGATGCGGGCTTCTTCGTGGGAGGCGGCGGTTACAGCTACATTGGCGATAACGTGGCGAGCAACACCAGCGCCAACGCCGATGCCGGCGTCTATCTGCGTCCATGGCATGATGATTTCCGTCAGCTGCAGACGGGGTTAAGCGTCAGTTGGATGAATTTCTCGAAAAACCTGAGCTACTTTACCTACGGTCAGGGGGGCTACTTTAGCCCGCAGAACTATGTCAGCGTATCGTTACCTGTCGACTTCTCGCAAAAAATCGATAACTGGAAGCTGAGCCTGGGCGGATCGGTGGGATACCAGTCTTACACCCAGGATAAGAGCAATTATTTCCCGAACGATCCCGAAGCACAGAGCATGCTCCAGCAACTGGCTGATATGGGCTTTACCAAAGAGGCGCAGTACGGCAGCAAATCGCAAAACGGGATTGGCTACACCTTCCGGGCAGGGATTGATTACAACCTGAATAAGAGCATGACCGTCGGCGGCAGGGTCGGTTACGACACCTTTGGCGACTACAACGAAAGTACTGCCGGGATCTGGTTCCGCTATATGTTGGGAGATAAATAATGACGTCGAGTACGGCTAATCCTTTACTGCTGTCTTATTTTCAACGTCAGCAAACGCCAGCCGGTTGGTTTGACCTGCTGTCGGTAATGGTTGATGGCATGGTGAGAAACGTGGGTGAGGCGGAAAGCCAGCCCTTCTTGCGCCAGATGGGAGAATCGCTGGCGGAACGTTTTCCCCTGCCAGCCTCGGAAACCATCGGCGAGCTTGAAGCCAACATCAACAGGCTGCTTGCGGAGTTTAATTGGGGCTATATTGATATTCAGGCCAGCGAAGAGGGATTGTCGTTCCGCCATCAGGGGTTACCGGTTTCCCGAGATGAGAACAGCCAGACGCGTTGGTGTTATGCCTTTTGCGCCATACTGGAAGGACTTTATACCCGTTGGTTGCAGGGACAGGGTGGAAAATCGCATCTTGCTTTTAGCCGCGAACGGCTTTATTCCGTATCGGACGTTGTGTTCCGCTACGCTAACCCACAATGAGTCTGAGTATGTTTAAACGCGTTTTCGCCATGATGGTGATGATGGTGAGTGTGCTCTTTTCCTCGTTTTCCCAGGCTGGACAGGCCTGGGAAACGTACAAAGCGCGCTTTCTGATGACGGATGGCCGTATTGTTGATACGGGCAATAAAAACGTCTCTCACACGGAAGGCCAGGGGTTCGCCATGCTGATGGCGGTGGCCAGTAACGATAAGGCGGCGTTTGACCGCATCTGGGGATGGACAGATAAGACACTAAGGAACAAGGACAACGGCCTGTTCTACTGGCGTTTTAACCCGGTTGAACCGGATCCGATTGCGGATAAGAACGACGCAACGGATGGCGATGCGTTAATTGCATGGGCGTTGTTAAAAGCCAGTCAGCGCTGGAATGATAACAGCTATGCGACCGCATCGGATGCCATTACCCAGGCGATGATTAAACATACGGTGATCAACTTTGCGGGTTATCGGGTGATGTTGCCGGGCGCGAAGGGGTTCAATCTCAACAGCTATGTGAATCTGAATCCATCCTATTTTATCTTCCCGGCATGGAAAGCATTTGCCAACCGCAGTCATCTGGTGGTCTGGAATGATCTGATTCGTGATGGCACGACGCTGCTTGGCAAAATGGGCTGGGGTCAGTCGCACTTGCCTACCGACTGGGTATCGCTGTCGGCGGATGGCAAACTGAGCCCTGCTAAAGAGTGGCCACCGCGCATGAGTTTCGATGCTATCCGTATTCCGTTGTATCTCTCATGGTGGGACCCGCAAAGTGCGCTGCTGACGCCGTGGCGCAACTGGTGGCAGGGTTATGATCGTAACCATACCCCGGCCTGGGTGAACGTCACAACCAACGATACTGCCCCGTACACGATGAATGGCGGTTTGCTGGCGGTGCGTGATTTGACGATGGGCCAAACCTCCGGCGAGCCGCAAATCAGCGCGCAGGATGATTACTATTCTGCCAGTCTGAAAATGTTGGTCTGGCTGGCGCAGCAGCAACAGTAATTTTCCGCTTTTCCTGGTGATGTCTCCTCACCCTCTCCCTTGAGGGTGAGTGTGAAAACCCTCTCGCCTGGCGTCGGTGGGCACGATTTACTCCCTCTCCCTGAGGGCTGGGGAATCCCCACAAAAATGCGAGCACGAACGGTCCCCTCTCCCTGAGGGAGAGGGCCAGGGTGAGGGGGAAAATGCGGCTCTGATGGTCATTCCGTTCACCTTATGTTCCTTGCTTTACTGTCGCGACAGAGCCCGTGAACGTGCCAGGGTGGCTCACCGCCACCACCCTGGCGACCCGGGCTCCCGGCCAGGAAAATCGCCGCTGACGCGCCATTATTCGCCCCATCCCTGGGGCTCACCCCTACGGGGCTAGCGCAATCGCTATTCAAAATTGCTCCCGGCAATTTTGTCGTCTTATGCCGTCTGACTTTCGGGTCGGGGACCAGCCTGCGTCCTTGCAGGCTATCCCCTCCGCCCGCTTCCCTGCGGGCGGCCCC
>OKVX01001078.1_pt1 | contig 12054 bp, 8 predicted proteins | sample 1606941 | NCBI WGS metagenome assembly OKVX01 (sample SAMN03281016, study PRJEB24777) | human gut metagenome | isolation source: fecal sample PR161 from 1 month old female Malay infant, caesarean... | reverse complement strand
ACCCGCTTCAGGCGTGGGAAGCGGCGGATGAATATCTGCTGCAGCAGTTGGATGAGACTGAAATCCGCGGCCCGGTTCTGATCCTGAATGACGCGTTTGGTGCCCTGGGCTGCGCCCTGGCAGAGCACACGCCTTACAGCATTGGCGATTCCTACCTGAGCGAACTGGCGACGCGTGAAAACCTGCGCCATAACGACATCGACGAGTCCAGCGTGAAGTTCCTCGACAGCACCGCGGACTACCCGCAGGCGCCGGGCGTGGTATTGATCAAGGTGCCAAAAACCATGGCGTTGCTGGAGCAGCAGCTGCGCGCGCTGCGTAAAGTCGTCACGCCGGAAACCCGCATCATTGCGGGTGCCAAAGCGCGCGATATTCACACGTCGACGCTGGAGCTGTTCGAGAAGGTCCTCGGCCCGACCACTACCACGCTTGCCTGGAAAAAAGCGCGCCTGATCAACTGCACCTTCAGCGCACCGGAGCTGGCCGACGCGCCGGAGACGCTGAGCTGGAAACTGGAAGGCACCGACTGGACCATCCATAACCATGCGAACGTTTTCTCCCGCACCGGGCTGGATATTGGGGCGCGTTTCTTTATGGAGCACCTGCCGGAAAACCTGGAAGGGGAGATTGTCGATCTGGGCTGCGGCAATGGCGTGATTGGCCTGACGCTGCTGGCGAAGAATCCGGAAGCCAGCGTGGTGTTCAGCGACGAGTCGCCGATGGCGGTGGCCTCCAGCCGTCTGAACGTAGAAACCAACATGCCGGAAGCGGTGGATCGCTGCGAATTTATGATCAACAACGCGCTCTCCGGCGTTGAGCCTTTCCGCTTCAACGCCGTGTTCTGCAACCCGCCGTTCCACCAGAAGCACGCCCTGACGGATAACGTCGCGTGGGAGATGTTCCACCACGCTCGCCGCTGCCTGAAAATCAACGGCGAGCTGTATATCGTGGCGAACCGCCACCTGGACTACTTCCACAAGCTGAAGAAGATTTTCGGCAACTGCGTCACCATTGCGACCAATAACAAGTTTGTGGTGCTGAAAGCGGTGAAGCTGGGGCGTCGTCGCTAAATAACCAGTGCAAGCTGGGTGCCCTGCGCAATCGCCCGCCGCGCATCCAGCTCCATCGCCACGTCGCACCCGCCGATCAAATGCACCGTTTTACCCGCTTCGCGCAGCGGATCGGCCAGATCGCGCTTTGGCTCCTGTCCGGCGCACAAAATCACATGATCCACGCGCAGCAGCTGCGGTTCACCACCGATCAGCACATGCAGCCCATCGTCGTCGATCTTCTGGTAGCTCACCGCCGGGATCATCTTCACTCCGCGCGAGAGCAGGGTGGCGCGGTGGATCCAGCCCGTGGTTTTGCCCAGCCCTTCACCCGGCTTGCTGGCCTTACGCTGGAGCATCACGATCTGGCGCGGGCTTTTCGGCAGCTGCGGCCCTTCCGGCCGTAATCCGCCGGACTGGCTCAGGCTGGTATCAATGCCCCATTCTACGCAAAACTCGGCGATGTTCTGGCTGGTGGCCTCGCCCGGCTGGCTTAAATACATCGCGGTATCAAAGCCGATCCCGCCGCAGCCGATAATCGCCACCTTCTCGCCAACGGGCGCTTTGTCACGCAATACGTCCAGATAGCTCAACACCTTCGGATGATCGATACCCTCGATTGCAGGCGTGCGCGGTGCGATCCCGCTCGCGAGGATCACCTCGTCGAAACCGATCAGATCCGCCGCGCTGACAAGCTGGTTAAGCCGCAGATCAACACCCGTCAGATCGATCATCCGGCGGTAGTAGCGCAGGGTTTCATTGAACTCCTCTTTGCCGGGGATCTGTTTGGCGATATTAAACTGCCCGCCAATTTCACCGGCGGCATCAAACAGCGTCACGCTGTGCCCGCGCGAGGCGGCATTCACCGCAAACGCCAGCCCAGCGGGGCCAGCGCCCACCACGGCCAGGCGTTTTTTATTGACCGTCGCAACCACCGGCATTTTGGTTTCATGGCAGGCGCGGGGGTTCACCAGGCATGAGGTGACTTTGCCGGCGAAGATCTGATCCAGACAGGCCTGGTTACAGCCGATGCAGGTGTTGATCTCATCCGCACGGCCGCTTTGCGCTTTGGAGAGCAGTTCGGCATCCGCGAGGAACGGACGCGCCATCGAGACCATATCGGCGTCGCCGCGTGAGATCACATCGTCCGCCACCTGCGGGTCGTTAATGCGATTCGTCGTTACCAGCGGAACGGAGACTTTGCCTTTCAGCTTGCGCGTTACCCAACTGAACGCCGCGCGCGGCACCGGCGTGGCGATGGTCGGGATGCGCGCTTCGTGCCAGCCAATCCCGGTGTTGATGATGGTGGCACCTGCGGCTTCAATCGCCTGCGCCAGCTGCACGGTTTCGTCGAACGTGCCGCCGCCCTCCACCAGGTCGAGCATCGACAGGCGGAAGATAATAATAAAGTCCGCGCCCGCACGTTCGCGCACCGCACGCACCACTTCCACGGCAAAGCGCATCCGACGGGCATAGTCGCCGCCCCATTCGTCGTCGCGCTGGTTGGTGCGGGCGGCGAGGAATTCGTTAATCAGATAGCCTTCAGAGCCCATCACCTCCACACCGTCGTAGCCCGCCTCACGCGCCAGCGCGGCGCAGCGGGCAAAATCGTCGATCAGCGCCAGGATCTCGTCGTGGCTGAGGGCGTGAGGGGTAAAGCGGTTAATCGGCGCCTGAATAGCCGATGGCGCAACCAGCTTTGGCTGATAGCTGTAGCGCCCGGTATGCAGAATTTGCAGGGCGATTTTGCCGCCTTCGTTATGCACCGCGTCCGTGACAATTCGGTGATGCGGCAGCTGTGTCGCATCATTCAGGACTGCGCCGCCCTCCATCGTCACGCCTGAAGGGGCAGGGGCTACGCCGCCGGTGACAATCAGCGCCACCCCGTGGCGCGCGCGCTCGGCGTAGAAGGCCGCCAGGCGCTCGGCCCCGTCCGGACGCTCTTCCAGCCCGGTGTGCATCGAGCCCATTAACACGCGGTTTTTAAGGGTGGTAAACCCCAGATCGAGGGGGGCGAATAGCGACGGGTAGCGGCTCATAGTCTCTTCCAGTGTAAAATTATTGTTATGTGGTCGGATGAGTTACTAATTTAGCCAGCGGCAGCAGAAAGGTAAAAGCGGGATCGAATGATTGTGATAGATCTCAAAGAACTTCCCCGGTGGCGCTACGCTTACCGGGGCTACAAAACCCCAGTACGGATAAGCGCAGCGCCATCCGGCGTTATTTACGGCGTCGCTGCCCGCGCTAACCCCGGCGCCTGCCACATCGACGTGGTCAGCCCGCTGTCCACCAGCCCGAGCTGATCCGCGTACACCGCCTGCCACTTCTCCATCATGCCGTCGTACAGCCCCCGGTGCTGCGGGTTTGGCGTAAACTCGCGGCTCCACTTCACCAGCCGCTCGCCCGTCGAGGCCATATCCGCAAACAGCCCCGCGCCCGTTCCGGCGGCAATGGCGCAGCCGAGCGCCGTTGCCTCTTTGACTTCCGGCACGCGCACCGGCAGGCCGGTGACGTCGCTTAAAATCTGGCTCCACAGGGCGCCCTTTGCGCCGCCGCCCGCAAACACCAGGCTATCAAACGTCACGCCGGAGAAGCGCGAAATCTGCGTCAGGTTACAGGCCGAGACGATTGCCGCGTTCTCCTCCAGGGCGCGGAACAGCGTCGCTTTGTTGCACTTTTCCGGGTCGATGGAGAGGTTAATAAACGACGGCGCGGCGTGGTACCACTGCTTGAAATGCATCGCGTCGGAGAAGATTGGCATTACGCCGTGGGAGCCAGCGGGTACGCGGCCCGCCATCTCTTCCAGCAGGGAATAGGTGTCCATCCCCATCCGCTCGGCAATCAGCTTCTCTTCGGCACAAAAGGCGTCGCGGAACCAGCGCATGGTCAGCCCGGTAAAGAAGCTGATCGACTCCGCCTGCGCCATGCCGGGGATAACGTGCGGGTTCACGCGGATGTTCATCTCAGGGTCGGTGCGCACCTGCGGCAGGTTAACCACCTGCTGCCAGAAGGTGCCGCCCAGCACCGCCGTTTGTCCGGCGCGGACAACGCCCAGCCCCAGGCAGCCCAGCTGCACGTCGCCGCCGCCCATCACTACCGGCGTGCCCTCGCGTAAACCGCTCTGCTGTGCGGCTTCTTTCGTGATGGCCCCCAGCACGGTGCCGGTCTCTTTTACCGGCGAGAGAATATCGGCGCGCAGCCCGGCCATGTCGAGCAGCGCCGGACGCCAGTCGCGTGAAAAGAGATCCAGCATGCCGGTGGTGCCCGCGTTAGACGGATCGACCGCCAGCTCGCCGGAGAGCTTTGCCGCCAGCCAGTCGCTGATCATGGTGATAGTGGCGGCCTTGCGGTAGATGTCCGGACGGTGATGCGCCAGCCAGAGCAGGCGCGGCATGGCGCTAAGGGCAAGCGTCTGGCCGGAAACGTCATACACTTCGGATTCAAAACGGTAGTCGTGGATCTCTTTGAGTTCAGCCACCTCGCGGCTGGCGCGGGCGTCAACGTTGGCGCAGGCCCAGATGGCCTCGCCGCTGCGGTCGTACAGCACGATCCCTTCGCGCATCGAACAGCAGGCGACGGACTGAATATCCGCCGCGCTCAGGCGCGCGCGCTCCAGCGCCTGCTGAATGCACCGGCAGGCCAGCTGCCAGTTGGTGTCGAGATCGAACTCCATCGACCCCGGCACGTTCTCCACGCTCAGGTGCTTCCATTCGGCCTGGCCGACGGCAATCTGGTTGCCCTGTAAATCGAAAATCACGGCGCGAACGCTGCCTGTCCCTGCATCTAACGCTAAAAGGTAACTCATGAGCTTGCCTCGCTATTAGCGCAGGGCGACTCTTATTCGGCCAGAGCCAGCACCGCGCGGGCTGTCGTCTCTTCCGTCACCAGGCCATTAATACGGCGACCTTTCAGTGCGGCATAAATCGCATCGGCTTTCTCTTCCCCTCCGGCCACGCCGACGATGGTGGGCAGCTGCGCCAGTTCATCGAGCGTGACGCCGAGTAATTCTTTGTGGATCTCCAGCCCCTCGACGCATTCCCCTTCGGCGTTAAGGAAATAACCGAGAATATCGCCCACCGCCCCTTTACGGGCGTACATCAGCTGTTCACCTTCGCTGATATAGCCGGAGCGCAGTATGGTCGCGTCACGGCGCTGGTTCACGGAACCAATGCCGACCACCGCCACGTCAGCGGCGGTCGCGGCGAGGATCACGTCCCGCACGCTGGTCTCACGTTTTAAGATCCCGGCGACTTCCGCAGATGAGACGCGAAGCGGGGCGGGGATCATGCTGACGCTACAGGCCGCATCCAGCTGGCCGATACCGGTCATATACGGCCCCACGCCGCCGGAAAGCGTCACCAGGCGGATCTGCTGCGAGCTGATAAAACCGCTTAAGTGTTGCAGGCTGCTCATGGTGGTTTCACCGAACCCCACCGCCAGCAGCTGGCCGGGCTCCAGCACGCCCATCAGCGACTGCGCCGCGCCAATGCCCAGCCGCACGTTCATCGGCGGGGTATTTAGGGCAGGCATCACGCGCACCAGCTTCAGGCCAAAGCGCTGCTGTAGCTCGGTTTCCAGCGACAGGCAGCCCTCGTAGCGGGAGTTGATCTGCACGCGGATCACCCCCGACTGGCGGCCTTTCTCCAGCAGGCGGGAGATCTTCAGGCGCGGCAGACCGAGGCGTTCGCCGATATCATTCTGGGTCAGCCCGTCGTGGTAGTAGCACCAGGCGACGCGCGCCACCAGCTCCTCTTCCGCCAGTGCCAGCCCGGCAAACCGTCCTTCTTCCGCAGTGCGTTTATCGCTCATAATTGAACTCTTATAAAAATTTAGATCATATGTTCGTAATGGCGCGGCGTGAAAATGTGAGCCATGCGGCAAAACGGATCTTTTAGATCGTTTCTGGTTAATCTGAATCTCAATCGATAAAACTGTGATCCCTGCACGGTTGTAAATATAGTTCACCGTCTACGCTTTTGAACATTATTAAATCTAAAAATCATTTGTTCAATAGCGGAGCGATGATGACACCACTTCTCAACGCGCGAAATATCAGCAAGCAGTTCTCAGGCGTGCCGGTCTTAAAAGGCATTGATTTCACGCTGCTTGCGGGGCAGGTGCACGCGCTGATGGGCGGTAACGGCGCGGGAAAATCGACGCTAATGAAGATCATCGCTGGGGTGGAAACGCCGGATAGCGGTGAACTTTCGGTTGCGGGCGAGTCTTTTGCACGGCTTACCCCGGCGCAGGCGCACCGGTTAGGCATTTATCTGGTGCCGCAGGAGCCTCTGCTTTTCCCCAACCTGACCGTGAGGGAAAACATCCTGTTCCGCCTGCCGCGCGAGCGCGATCGGGAAAAGCGGCTGGCGGAGAAACTCCAGCAGCTGCAATGTCAGCTTAACCTTGATGCAACGGCCAGCACCCTGGAAGTGGCGGACCAGCAGATGGTGGAGATCCTGCGCGGGCTGATGCGCAACGCCAGAATTTTGATCCTGGACGAGCCCACGGCCTCGCTGACGCCCGGCGAAACCGAACGGCTGTTTCGCCAGATCCGCGCCTTACAGGCGCTCGGCGTCGGGATTGTCTTTATCTCGCATAAGCTGCCGGAAATCCGCACGCTGTCGAGCCACGTTTCGGTGATGCGCGACGGCGCGGTGGTGCTCAGCGGCGAAACCGCCCAGTTTGACGACAGCGCCCTGATTGCCGCCATGACGCCGGTCAGCCGCGAGAAAGGCTTAAGCGATGCGCAAAAGCTGTGGCTGGCGCTGCCGGGAAACCGTCGCACCCAGCCGCAGGATTTTCCGGTGCTGCGCGTGGAAGATCTCACCGGAGAGGGCTTTATCGATCTCAGCCTGGAGATTTACGCCGGGGAGATCGTCGGCCTTGCCGGACTGGTCGGATCCGGGCGCACCGAGTTTGCCGAAACGCTCTATGGCCTGCGTCCCGTACGCGGCGGGCGGGTGTGGCTGGAGAGCCGGGAGATCACCTCCGATCCGGTGGGTTCACGTCTGGAAAAAGGGCTGGTTTATCTGCCGGAAGACAGGCAGGTGTCCGGCCTGTTTCTCGACGCGCCTGTCCGCTGGAACACGGTGGCGCTGAACGAGCCGTCGCTCTGGCAGCAGCGAAAGCGGGAGTCTGCGGTGGTGGAGCGCTATCACCGGGCGCTGGGGATCAAGCTCAATCATGCAGATCAAACCGTGCGCACGCTCTCCGGCGGCAACCAGCAGAAGGTGCTGCTGGCGCGCTGCCTGGAGGCCAACCCTTTATTGCTGATCGTCGATGAGCCGACGCGCGGCGTGGACGTGTCGGCCCGCGCCGATATCTACCAGCTGATAAAAAGCGTGGCGGCGCAGAATGTCGCAGTGCTGATGATCTCAAGCGATCTCGATGAGTTTCCCGGCCTCGCGGACCGCGTGCTGGTGATGCATCAGGGCGTACTCAGCGGCGAACTGCCGCGCCACGCCGTCAGCCTCGATCGGATGATGGCGCTGGCGTTTGGAGGACAATCATGAAGATCTTACTCAAAAACCGCGAGCTGAGCGCGTTTCTTGCCATTCTGGCGCTGTTCGCCGTGCTGGTGGCGCTGAATCCGTCCTACTTCAGCCTGCAAACGCTGGGGATGATCTTCGCCAGCGCGCAGATCCTGATCCTGCTGGCCATCGGCGCGGCGCTGGTGATGCTGACCCGCAATATCGACGTTTCCGTGGGGTCTACCGTCGGGCTGTCCGCCATCGCCGTCGGCGTGGCGCTCAACGGTGGCTACAGCCTGCCGGTATCGATACTTTTTGCGCTGTCGATTGGCGCGCTGGCCGGGGCGTTCAACGGGTTGCTGGTGGTGGGGCTGCGCATTCCGGCGATTGTCGCCACCCTCGGCACGCTGGGGCTGTATCGCGGGGCGATGCTGCTCTGGACGGGCGGAAAGTGGATTGAGGGGTTGCCGCCGGGGCTGAAATCCCTCTCTGAACCCGCCGCCATCGGCATTTCACCGCTCGGCGTGGGAGTGTTGATTCTCGTTGTCGTTGGCGCGTGGGGGCTATCGCGCACCGCGTTCGGGCGTGATTTCTACGCCGTGGGGGATAACCTCGCCGCCGCGCGTCAGCTGGGCGTGGCGGTGAACCGCACCCGCATGATCGCCTTCACCCTCAACGGCGTGCTGGCGGCCTGCGCCGGGATTGTTTTTGCCGCGCAGATTGGCTTTGTGCCCAACCAGACCGGCAGCGGGCTGGAGATGAAGGCCATCGCCGCCTGTGTGCTCGGCGGTATTTCGCTGCTGGGCGGCACCGGCACGCTGGTCGGTGCGTTCCTCGGCGCGTTTTTCCTTACTCAAATCGACACCGTGCTGGTGCTGTTCAGGCTACCGGCGTGGTGGAACGACTTTATTGCCGGGCTGGTGCTGCTGGGCGTGCTGGTGCTCGACGGGCGGCTGCGCCAGGCGCTGGCGCGTCATCAGCGGGCGCTCAAGTACGGTCGCTTCCAGCCGGGCAACCGAGGGGGAAAGCACGTCACCCCCTTTACCAAACGCAACAAAGAGGTGGCGTAAATGAGGCTCAACTGGGAAAGCGCGCTACTGATATTGCTGGTGCTGGAGATCCTGCTCTTCGGCGCCATTAACCCGCGCATGCTCGACGTTAACATGTTGCTGTTCAGCACCAGCGATTTCATCTGCATCGGCATCGTGGCGCTGCCGCTGACGCTGGTGATTATCAGTGGCGGGATCGACATTTCGCTGGGCTCCACCATCGGCCTGTGCGCGATTGCGCTGGGGGTGATGATGCAGGCGGGGTGGCCCATGACGATCGCCGTTCCGCTGACGCTGCTGCTTGGCCTGCTGTGTGGGCTGGTGAATGCGGCGCTGATCCACTACACCGGCATTAGCCCTTTAGTCATTACCCTCGGCACGCTCTACCTCTACGGCGGCGGCGCGCTGCTGCTCTCCGGCATGGCGGGGGCGACGGGCTACGAGGGCATCGGCGGCTTCCCGGACAGCTTTACCGCGTTCGCTAACCTCACGGTGCTGGGGCTGCCAATCCCGCTGGTGCTGTTCGCGGTGATTACCGCCTTCTTCTGGCTGATTACCCATCGCGGGCGCTTTGGCCGCCATCTGTTTTTAATCGGCCAGAATCCGCGCGCGGCGCGCTATGCGGCGCTGTCGGTGAACGGCATGCCCTACGCGCTGTACGGTCTGGTCGGCGTGGCGTCGGCGGTGGCCGCGCTGGTGATGGTCTCCTATTTCGGCTCTGCGCGTTCGGATCTGGGGCGCGATTTGCTGATGCCCGCGCTCACCGCCGCCGTACTCGGCGGGGCAAATATTTACGGGGGTTCAGGGTCGGTGCTGGGTACGGCGCTGGCGGCGCTGCTGGTGGGGTATCTCCAGCAGGGATTACAGATGGTCGGCATCCCCAACCAGGTGTCGAGCGCGCTGTCGGGGGCGCTGCTGGTTGTGGTGGTGATGGGACGTTCGCTAAGTCTGCACCGCGAATGGGTGCGATCTCTCTTCAGAAAACTATCCGGAGCGTAAGATGAAAACAAAACTGCTCGTCCTGGCAATGGCCCTCAGCTTCGCTTCGGCGCAGGCGGCGGACCGCATTGCCTTTATCCCCAAGCTGGTGGGCGTGGGTTTCTTCACCAGCGGCGGCAACGGCGCGAAAGAGGCGGGGAAAGATCTTGGCGTGGACGTGACCTACGACGGCCCGACAGAGCCGAGCGTGTCCGGCCAGGTGCAGCTCATCAACAACTTCGTCAACCAGGGCTATAACGCCATTATCGTCTCCGCCGTGTCGCCGGACGGTCTCTGCCCGGCGCTGAAGCGTGCGATGCAGCGCGGCGTGAAGGTGCTGACCTGGGACTCCGACACCAAACCGGAGTGCCGCAGCATTTATATCAACCAGGGGACGCCGGAACAGCTCGGCGGCCTGCTGGTGGAGATGGCGGGCAAACAGGTCACCAAGCCGAATGCCAAAGTGGCGTTCTTCTACTCCAGCCCAACCGTCACCGACCAGAACCAGTGGGTGAAAGAGGCGAAGGCCAAAATCGAGAAAGATCACCCCCAGTGGCAGGTCGTGACCACCCAGTTTGGCTATAACGACGCCACCAAATCTCTGCAGACCGCCGAGGGGATCTTAAAAGCGTATCCGGATCTGGACGCGATAATCGCGCCGGACGCCAACGCCCTGCCGGCGGCGGCGCAGGCGGCGGAAAACCTGAAGCGGGAAGGTGTGGAGATTGTCGGCTTCAGCACGCCGAATGTCATGCGTCCGTACGTTGAGCGCGGGACGGTGAAAGCCTTCGGCCTGTGGGATGTCGTACAACAGGGCAAAATTGCGGTCAATGTCGCCGATCGTCTGCTGAAAAAAGGCGATCTTAACCCTGGCGACAGCGTGGACGTAAAAGGTATCGGCGCGCTGAAGGTGGAGCCGAACAGCGTGCAGGGCTATCAGTATGAGGCGAAGGGCAACGGCATCGTGCTGCTGCCGGAGCGGGTGGTGTTCACCAAAGAGAACATCAGCAAATACGATTTCTGACGGGGGAGCAAATGGCTGATTTAGACGACATCAAAGACGGCAAGGATTTTGGCATCGGCACGCCGCAGCAGAATGTACCGTTCACGCTGAAGGGCTGCGGCTCGCTGGACTGGGGCATGCAGTCCCGCCTGGCGCGCATCTTTAACCCGCAGAGCAACCGCACGGTGATGCTGGCCTTTGACCACGGCTACTTTCAGGGGCCGACCACCGGCCTTGAGCGTATCGATCTCTCCATTGCGCCGCTGTTCGGTGAAACCGACGTGCTGATGTGTACCCGCGGCATTCTCAGGAGCCAGGTGCCCGCCGCGACAAACAAACCGGTGGTGCTGCGCGCCTCCGGCGGTAACTCGATTCTGGGGGAACTCTCGAACGAGTGCGTGGCGGTGGCGATGGAGGATGCCCTGCGCCTGAACGTCTGCGCGGTGGCGGCGCAGGTGTATATCGGAAGCCCGTTTGAGCATCAGTCGATCAACAACATCATCAAGCTTGTCGATGCGGGCGCGCGCTACGGCATGCCGACGCTGGCGGTAACCGGCGTGGGGAAAGAGATGGCGCGCGACGCGCGCTATTTCTCGCTCGCCAGCCGCATCGCCGCCGAAATGGGGGCGCAGTTCGTCAAAACCTACTACGTGGATGAAGGCTTTGAAAAAGTGACCGCCAGCTGCCCGGTGCCGATCGTCATCGCCGGGGGCAAAAAGCTGCCGGAGCACGAGGCGCTGGAGATGTGCTGGCGCGCGATTGACCAGGGGGCGTCCGGCGTGGACATGGGGCGCAATATCTTCCAGTCCAGCGCGCCGCTCGCCATGCTGAAGGCGGTGAAAAAAGTGGTTCACGAGAACGTGAGCGCCCGGGAGGCGTTCCAGTTCTGGCAGGAAGAGAAACAGGGAGAAGCAAAATGAACGTGACGCTGGTTGAGATTAACATCAAGCCCGAGCGGGTGGACGAGTTCCTGGAGGTGTTTCGCGCCAACCATGAGGGAGCCATCAGGGAGCCGGGAAACCTGCGCTTTGACGTGTTGCAGGACCCGAGGGTGAAAACCCGGTTCTTTATCTACGAGGCCTACAAAGACGAAGCGGCGGTGCTGGCGCATAAGCAAACGCCGCACTATCTGGCGTGCGTGGACAAGCTTGAGGCGCTGATGTCGGAGCCGCGCAAAAAGCGCTGTTTCGTCGGGCTGTTGCCGGAGTAGCGGATTTGCCCGGTGGCGCTAACGCTTACCGGGCCTGCGGGTACGTACGGAGTTGTGTTGATTTTTTAGGCCGGGTAAGCGTAGCGCCACCCGGCGTATTTCACGCTTCCTCCACGCTCACTCGCAGCGCCGCCAGCGCCCTGCGCGCCGCCTTCAGCACCTGCTCACACTGCTCAATGGTCAGCGTCAGCGGCGGTTCCACGCGGATGGTTTTCGAGTTGTTGAGCGTGCCGGCCACCAGCACCCGCTGGCGGAACATCTCGCTCGCGAAGCTGTAGCCGATTTCATTGTCGAC
>OKVX01001077.1_pt1 | contig 12068 bp, 10 predicted proteins | sample 1606941 | NCBI WGS metagenome assembly OKVX01 (sample SAMN03281016, study PRJEB24777) | human gut metagenome | isolation source: fecal sample PR161 from 1 month old female Malay infant, caesarean... | reverse complement strand
AATAGCTCAGTTGGTAGAGCACGACCTTGCCAAGGTCGGGGTCGCGAGTTCGAGTCTCGTTTCCCGCTCCAAATTTTTACTCCATCAAATTATCCACAGCAGAAAGCATATGCTGCGGACGATTTTTTTCGTCCTTACATATTCTTGTAAACAGACTTATCCACAGATCGCTTGCCTTCATTTGAAATGACAATCGCTTCGCCTGATTAATAATCTCACTTTAACGCGTTGAAATATTTAATAAAAAATTCATCTTAAACTGTTAATGCGATCACTTGACGAATTTGTGGGCATTGATACGCAATGTGTTTTTAATTTTATTCACAAGCTGTGGATGGCTCAGGCGTCACGAGTTAACCCTTTCTCAATGACCCTTACAAGGCGTTGTTTCTTCGGTGTCTGGACCTCCACCACGCAGGCATTTCGCTTTTCCACCTGTTGCGCAATGGCCCATTCTATATGTTCATCAAGAAGTGGGTGCTCACCCCGGCGTTGTTCCAGCGCACGTATATTGGCTTCGTCCCACGGCGCGTTGCCCAGCGCGACGGCAATATTACGCAGCCAGCGTAGATGACCAATCCGGCGAATTGCCGATCCTTCCGTCACTTTCAAAAACCAGCTCTCACTCCAGGCAAATAATTCAATCAGTTCCGGCGCATGCAGCGCCTTGCGCGGACTAAAATCAGCTTCGTCTGTTAACTGTGAGAAACGGTTCCACGGGCAGATAAGCTGGCAGTCGTCGCAACCATAGATGCGATTACCGATTAACGGACGGAATTCCTCTGGAATCGCGCCTTCCAGTTCAATGGTGAGATAAGAGATGCAGCGGCGCGCATCGACCGTATAGGGTTCGACAATCGCCCCGGTCGGGCAAATGGTGAGGCAGGCCACGCAGCGACCGCAGTTCTCTTCAACGGGCTGGTCGACAGGCAGCGGTAAATCAATGAGTAATTCTCCCAGGAAGAAGAAGGATCCGGCCTGGCGATTAAGAATAAGTGAGTGCTTACCCACCCAGCCAAGCCCGGCTTTTTCAGCTAACGGGCGCTCAAGAATGGGCGCAGAATCCACAAAGGGTCTAAAATTCAGCGAAGCACAATGCTGCTGGATCTTTTCACCGAGTTGCTTTAATCGGTTACGCAGCAATTTATGATAATCGCGGCCCAGCGCGTAGCGGCTGACATAGCCCAGCGTCGGGTTTTTAAGTGTGCTGGCGAAGGCGGCATTTGCGGGAAGGTAATTCATCCTTACGCTGATGACCCGCAAGGTGCCGGGCAGAAGCTCGTGCGGGCGGGCGCGCATCATACCGTGTCGCGCCATCCACTCCATTTCGCCATGATATTGTTTGTCCAGCCATGCCTGCAGCTTAGGCTCGCTGGCGGAAAGGTCGGTGTCGGCGATCCCGACCTGCTGAAAACCCAGTTCAGTACCCCACTGTTTGATGCTGTGCGCTAATTGATTGAGATCGAGGGGCTCTGACATGACGGACCATACAATGAAGAAATACGCAGCAAGTATACCACACTCCATCTGGCCTGCGGATGAACTGCGACGGGCGGAAAAGGAGGCGGCGGATAGCCTGGGGATTACGCTGTTTGAGCTGATGCAGCGTGCGGGCGAAGCCGCGTTCAACGTCGCGCGGGAACACTATGCCGCAACGCGGCACTGGCTCGTGCTATGCGGCCATGGCAATAACGGCGGAGATGGCTATGTAGTCGCACGTCTGGCCACGGCCGCGGGCATCGGGGTGACCCTGTTGGCTATTGAGGGGAGTAAGCCGCTGCCGGAAGAGGCGCAGGCAGCGCGAGAGGCATGGCTGAATGCGGGCGGTGTCATCCATGCTGCGGATATCGTCTGGCCTGATGACGTCGATCTGATTATTGATGGCTTACTGGGTACGGGGCTACACAGCGCTCCGGGAGAAGCTATCGCGGCTCTGATAACCCAGGCTAATGTGCATCCGGCCCCGGTCCTGGCGCTGGATATTCCTTCTGGTTTACAGGCCCAGACCGGTACAACGCCCGGCGCGGTCATTGAAGCTGCACACACCGTCACCTTTATCGCTCTGAAACCGGGGCTGCTAACCGGTAAGGCCCGGGATGTTGTCGGCGTGCTCCATCATCATGCTCTGGGGCTGGAGAACTGGCTGGCCGGGCAAGAGACATTACTGACCCGGGTTGATGCGAGTTTCCTTACCCGCTGGTTTACGCCACGCCGCCCCACCTCGCATAAAGGTTCTCATGGCCGACTGGTTATCATTGGCGGCGATCATGGCACGGCTGGCGCTATCCGCATGGCGGGCGAAGCGGCGCTGCGGGCGGGGGCAGGGCTGGTGCGTGTGCTCACGCGTAGCGAAAACATTGCGCCTATCATGACAGCGCGACCGGAGCTAATGGTTCATCAACTCACACCACAGGGCCTTGAAGAGAGTCTGGAATGGGCCGATGTGGTGGTCATTGGGCCGGGACTTGGTCAGCAGGAGTGGGGCAAAAAAGCCCTGCAGAAAGTGGAGAATTTCCGCAAACCGATGCTCTGGGACGCCGATGCGCTGAACCTTCTGGCAATCAATCCCGATAAACGTCACAATCGCATCCTGACGCCACATCCTGGCGAGGCAGCGCGTCTGCTTGGCTGCTCCGTTGCAGAAATTGAAAGTGATCGCTTACTTTCTGCGCAACGTCTGCTACAACGATACGCAGGCGTTGTCGTTCTTAAAGGCGCGGGGACGGTAGTGGCGGGCGTTGACGGTAAGGTCAGTATTATTGATGCCGGCAATGCGGGTATGGCCAGCGGCGGTATGGGAGATGTGCTGTCTGGTATTATCGGCGCACTGCTGGGGCAGAAACTTGAACTGTATGATGCGGCCTGCGCAGGCTGTCTCGCCCATGGCGTCGCGGCAGATGTGCTGGCGGCGCGACAGGGGATGCGGGGCATGCTGGCAACCGATCTTTTTTCCACGCTGGTGCGTGTAGTTAACCCGGACGTTATTGAAACAGAAGATGATGAATCGAGTAATTCCTTTACCTGACGAGCAAGCGACCCTGACTTTGGGGCAACGCATGGCGCAGGCTTGCGATGGCGCAACAGTGATTTACCTGTATGGCGACCTGGGTGCGGGTAAAACCACTTTCAGCCGGGGCTTTCTGCAGGCCCTGGGTCACCACGGTAACGTAAAAAGTCCGACCTATACACTGGTTGAACCCTACACACTCGATAAGCTGAATGTGTACCACTTCGACCTGTATCGTCTTGCGGATCCTGAGGAGCTCGAATTTATGGGGATCCGCGATTACTTTGCCAACGACGCTATCTGCCTGGTCGAGTGGCCGCAACAAGGTGCGGGTGTGCTGCCTGACCCGGATGTCGAAATTCATATTGATTACCAGGCGCAGGGGCGTGAGGCGCGCATTACTGCTGTATCCTCATCTGGCGATGCATTACTGGCACGTTTGGCCAGTTAATCTAAGGGATGACGGGATGATTTATCGCGTTAAAAGTTGGCTAATGACCGCACTGATTTTATTCAGCATGCAGGTCGGTGCGGCGAGTTTGTCAGATATTCAGGTTTCCAATGGAGATAACCAGGCCCGTATTACCTTTAGTTTTATGGGTGACCCGGAATATGCCTTTTCTCAGGAAGGGAAGCGCAGCGTTGCGCTGGATATCAAACAAACCGGTGTTATTCAGGGGTTGCCGCTCCAGTTCAGTGGTAACAATTTGGTCAGAAGCATTCGTTCGGGCACGCCGAAGGATAGCCAGTCGTTACGTCTGGTGGTCGATTTAACGCAAAACGGTAAAACCCGCGCGGTGAAACAGCAAAGCGGCTCAGGTTATACCGTGGTGTTTACCATTGATGCCGATGTGCCCCCTCCGCCTCCTCCGCCAAAAGTGGTGGCAAAACGCGTTGAAACGCCTGCCATCGCGCCACAGCCGGTGCAGACCCAAACCGGGCGTAATCCTTTTAGTGGCAGCAATGATCGCATCACCAGCGTCACCAGCAGCAATACGGCGGTTCGTCCTGCGGCGCAAGCGCGTCCGGCTTCCGGTGACAGTAAAGTCATTATTGCTATCGATGCCGGGCACGGCGGGCAGGATCCGGGCGCGATTGGTCCTGGCGGCACCCAGGAGAAAAACGTCACTATCTCCGTGGCGCGTAAACTGCGTACTTTGCTGAATGACGACCCCATGTTCAAAGCCGTAATGACCCGCGATGGCGATTACTTTATCTCGGTGATGGGGCGTTCGGACGTGGCGCGTAAACAAAACGCAAACTTCCTGGTGTCGATTCATGCGGATGCCGCACCGAATCGTGATGCTACCGGCGCGTCCGTCTGGGTGCTTTCTAACCGTCGCGCCAACAGTGAAATGGCGGGCTGGCTTGAGCAGCATGAGAAACAGTCTGAACTGTTAGGCGGCGCGGGCGATGTGCTGGCGAACAGTCAGTCTGACCCCTACCTGAGCCAGGCGGTGCTGGATTTACAATTCGGTCATTCTCAGCGCGTCGGTTATGATGTCGCCAGCAGTATGATTACTCAGCTTGCGCGTATTGGCGCGCTGCATAAGCGACATCCGGAACATGCAAGCCTTGGTGTACTTCGCTCGCCGGATATCCCGTCGGTGCTGGTTGAAACCGGGTTTATCAGTAACAACAGCGAAGAGCGTATGCTGGGCAGTGATGAGTACCAGCAGCAGCTTGCGGAAGCGATCTACACGGGGTTGCGCAATTATTTCCTTGCGCACCCTCTGCAGTCTGCGCCGCAGAGTGGTACCGGACAAATGGCTAACGCCGCAGCGCCCGCCAGCGGATTGCTTAATTAAGGAGACTTCATGCCGATTCAGGTTTTGCCGCCACAGCTTGCGAACCAAATCGCCGCTGGCGAAGTGGTGGAACGCCCTGCGTCGGTGGTGAAGGAACTGGTGGAAAACAGCCTGGATGCGGGCGCGACCCGCATCGATATCGACATCGAACGCGGCGGAGCTAAGCTCATCCGCATTCGCGATAACGGCGGCGGCATTAAAAAAGATGAGCTGGCGCTGGCGCTGGCTCGTCATGCCACCAGTAAAATCGCCTCGCTTGACGATCTTGAAGCCATTATCAGCCTGGGGTTTCGCGGAGAAGCGCTGGCCAGTATCAGCTCTGTTTCGCGTTTGACGCTCACCTCGCGCACCGCCGAACAGCAGGAGGCCTGGCAGGCTTACGCGGAAGGCCGCGATATGGACGTGACGGTTAAACCGGCCGCCCATCCCGTAGGCACCACGCTGGAAGTACTGGACCTCTTCTATAACACCCCTGCGCGGCGCAAATTCATGCGCACCGAAAAAACCGAATTTGGCCATATTGATGAAGTCGTACGACGCATCGCACTGGCGCGTTTTGATGTCACCATCAACCTGAGCCATAACGGTAAGATGATGCGCCAGTACCGTGCGGTGACCCAGAACGGGCAAAAAGAGCGTCGACTGGGGGCGATTTGCGGTACTGCATTTCTGGAGCAGGCGCTGGAAATCGAATGGCAGCATGGGGATCTGGCGCTACGTGGCTGGGTGGCTGAGCCCACGGCGACCACTTCCGCTTTTGCCGAAATTCAGTATTGCTACGTCAATGGCCGCATGATGCGCGATCGCCTGATTAACCATGCGATTCGCCAGGCCTGCGAAGACAAGCTCGGGGCCGATCAGCAGCCTGCATTTGTACTCTATTTAGAGATAGACCCGCATCAGGTTGATGTGAACGTACATCCGGCAAAACATGAGGTGCGTTTTCACCAGTCGCGGTTGGTCCATGACTTCATTTACCAGGGGGTGTTGAGCGTGCTGCAACAGCAGACCGCGACCACATTACCGCTGGAAGACGAACCTGCGCCTCGCCCGATACCGGAAAATCGCATTGCCGCCGGGCGCAATCATTTCGCCGAACCGTCGGTGATGCGCGAACCCGCGCCGCGAACGTCTGTATCATCAGGGGCTTCTTCGGCAGGTTCTTCGCGTGCGCCTTCGTGGCCAAACGCGCAGCCGGGTTATCAGAAGCAGCAAGGCGCGCTATACCGCCAGTTACTGGAAACTCCGGCTACGGAGCGTAAAGCGGATGTCGTAAAAGAAGCCACTCCGGTTCTGGACGCACACAGCCAGAGTTTTGGTCGGGTATTGACGGTAGTTGCGCCCGCTTTTGCGTTGCTTGAGCGCGGCGGCCAGGTTGCGTTACTGGCATTACCCGTGGCGGAACGGTGGTTGAGGCAGGCGCAATTGTCGCCGACCAGTGGCCCGGTGTGCGGACAGCCGCTGCTCATTCCCGTGCGTCTAAAAGTTTCGGCGCAAGAGAATGCTGCGTTAAAACGCGCGCAGCCTGTCCTGGCCGAAATGGGTATCGAATTTGTGCCGGATGGTCAACATGTTACGATTCGCGCCGTGCCTTTACCCTTACGCCAACAAAATTTACAAATCTTGATTCCTGAACTGATAGGCTACCTGGCGCAGCAGACAGAGATTGATGCGATGAATGTTTCCCACTGGCTGGCCCGTCATCTGGCGAGCGAGCACACCCAGTGGAATATGGCGCAGGCCATTAGCCTGCTTACCGACGTCGAGCGTCTTTGTCCGCATCTGGTTAAGACTCCGCCAGATGGTTTGTTACAACCTGTTGATTTATCTATGGCGATGAATGCCCTGAAACATGAGTGATGTAAGCAAGGCTGGCCTGCCTAAGGCTATTTTTTTGATGGGGCCGACGGCCTCCGGTAAAACGGCGCTAGCCATTGAGTTACGTAAAGTTTTGCCAGTTGAGTTGATAAGCGTGGATTCAGCCCTTATCTATCAGGGAATGGATATCGGTACGGCGAAGCCGAATGCCGCAGAATTACGCGCCGCTCCGCACCGGTTGTTGGATATTCTCGACCCGGCGCAGGCGTACTCTGCGGCCGATTTTCGCCGTGATGCGTTGGCCGCTATGGCGGAGATTACCGCAGAAGGGCGCATTCCCCTGCTGGTTGGCGGCACAATGCTTTACTTTAAGGCGCTGCTGGAAGGGTTGTCCCCTTTGCCATCAGCGGACCCTGCGGTACGAGCAGAAATTGAAAGACAAGCAGCAGAGCGTGGATGGGACGCATTGCATCAGCAGTTACAGACCATTGATCCTGTAGCTGCAGCGCGAATCCATCCAAATGATCCGCAAAGGCTTTCCCGGGCACTGGAAGTTTTTTTCATTTCGGGTAAAACTTTAACAGATCTGACGCAAACGTCTGGAGAGACTCTGCCGTATCAGGTGCATCAGTTCGCCATCGCCCCGGCGAGCCGTGAACTGCTCCATCAGCGAATTGAGCAGCGTTTTCATCAGATGTTAGCTTCAGATTTTGAAGCAGAAGTGCGGGCGTTATTTGCCCGTGGAGATTTGCATACGGACATGCCTTCCATTCGTTGTGTGGGATACCGCCAGATGTGGTCGTATCTTGAAGGTGAGATTTCATACGATGAAATGGTTTATCGAGGTGTTTGCGCCACGAGACAGTTAGCGAAGCGCCAGATCACCTGGTTGCGCGGTTGGGAGGGGGTTCACTGGTTAGACAGTGAAAAACCGCAACAGGCGTTAAACGATGTGATTGAGGTTGTTGGTGATATCGCCCACTGAATGTGTACAATTGAGACGTATCGTGCGCAATTTTTCAGAATCGCAAGGTTCTAAGTACAAAACAAGCATATAAGGAAAAGATAGAATGGCTAAGGGGCAATCTTTACAAGATCCGTTCCTGAACGCATTGCGTCGGGAACGTGTTCCAGTTTCTATTTATTTGGTGAATGGTATTAAGCTGCAAGGTCAGATTGAGTCTTTCGATCAGTTCGTGATCCTGTTGAAAAACACGGTCAGCCAGATGGTCTACAAGCACGCTATCTCTACTGTTGTTCCGTCCCGTCCGGTCTCTCATCACAGCAATAACGCTGGCGGCGGCACAGGCAGTAACTACCATCATGGCAGCAACGCGCAGGGTTCTTCTGCTCCTGCGCAGGACAGCGACGAGACCGAATAAGGTTTTAGCTGTTATCCACACGGGGAGCCAGGGATCCTGCGTTCCCCGCTGATCTTTTTAGAGAGGTTTACGCTTGTTTGACCGTTATGATGCCGGTAAGCAGGCGGTGCTGGTACACATCTATTTTTCGCAAGACAAAGATATGGAAGACCTCCAGGAGTTTGAATCTCTGGTCTCTTCCGCCGGTGTCGAAGCAATGCAGGTGATTACCGGTAGCCGTAAAGCGCCGCACCCAAAGTATTTTGTTGGTGAAGGTAAAGCAGTAGAAATTGCGGATGCCGTAAAAGCAACCGGCGCGTCAGTCGTGTTGTTTGATCATGCGCTGTCTCCAGCCCAGGAGCGCAACCTGGAAGCTCTCTGCGAATGCCGTGTTATCGATCGCACGGGATTGATTTTAGACATTTTTGCTCAGCGTGCCCGTACCCACGAGGGGAAACTGCAGGTTGAGCTGGCGCAGTTGCGCCATCTGGCGACGCGTCTGGTGCGTGGCTGGACCCACCTTGAAAGACAAAAAGGCGGGATTGGTTTGCGCGGTCCGGGTGAAACCCAGCTCGAAACCGACCGCCGTTTGCTGCGTGGCCGTATTACCCAGATCCTCTCACGTCTGGAACGTGTCGAGAAACAGCGTGAACAGGGGCGTCGGGCGCGAACCAAAGCCGACATCCCCACGGTGTCGCTGGTGGGCTATACCAACGCCGGTAAATCCACCCTGTTTAACCAGATAACCGAGGCCCAGGTGTATGCCGCAGACCAGCTGTTTGCGACCCTGGACCCGACGCTGCGCCGCATTGACGTTGCAGACGTGGGTGAAACAGTGCTGGCGGATACCGTAGGGTTTATCCGCCATCTGCCGCACGATCTGGTGGCGGCGTTTAAGGCGACGTTGCAGGAGACGCGTCAGGCGACCCTGCTGCTGCACGTGATTGATGCGGCTGACGTACGCGTGCAGGAGAACATCGACGCGGTGAACGTGGTGCTGGAAGAAATTGACGCCCACGAAATTCCCACCCTGTTGGTGATGAATAAGATCGATATGCTGGAGGATTTCGAACCGCGTATCGACCGTGATGAAGAGAACAAACCGATTCGGGTCTGGCTTTCTGCTCAGGCCGGAATCGGTGTGCCACTGCTTTTCCAGGCTTTGACAGAACGTCTTTCCGGTGAGGTAGCTCAGCACACGCTGCGACTGCCGCCACAGGAAGGCAGGCTGCGCAGCCGGTTTTATCAGCTTCAGGCGATAGAAAAAGAGTGGATGGAGGATGACGGCAGCGTGGGGATGCAGGTGCGTATGCCGATCGTTGACTGGCGTCGCCTCTGTAAACAAGAACCTGCGCTGGCGGACTATATCGTCTGATCAGAAAGGGGAAGCCTGAAAAATTCGCCCTTGCATAACAAATATGGAGCATATACATGGCGTGGAATCAGCCCGGTAATAACGGACAAGACCGCGACCCGTGGGGAAGCAGCAATAATCAAGGCGGCAACTCTGGGGGAAATGGCAACAAAGGTGGTCGCGAGCAGGGGCCGCCGGATCTGGATGATATCTTCCGCAAGCTGAGCAAAAAGCTTGGTGGCCTTGGCGGAGGAAAAGGTTCTGGCTCGGGTGGCAGTTCCAGTCAGGGGCCGCGCCCGCAATTAGGTGGCCGCCTGGTGGGCATCGTTGCTGCCGGGCTGGTGATCGTCTGGGCTGCCAGCGGGTTCTACACCATTAAAGAAGCAGAACGCGGCGTGGTCACCCGTTTCGGTAAGTTCAGCCACCTGGTTGAGCCGGGCCTGAACTGGAAACCGACCTTCATTGACGACGTGACTGCGGTAAACGTGGAATCCGTCCGTGAACTGGCCGCTTCTGGCGTGATGCTGACCTCGGACGAAAACGTGGTGCGCGTTGAGATGAACGTGCAGTACCGCGTGACGGATCCTGAGCGTTATCTGTTTAGCGTGACCAGCGCCGATGACAGCCTGCGTCAGGCGACCGACAGCGCCCTGCGTGGTGTGATCGGCAAATACACCATGGACCGCATCCTGACCGAAGGTCGTACCGTTATTCGTAGCGATACCCAGCGCGAGCTGGAAGAGACGATTCGTCCGTACAACATGGGTATCACCCTGCTGGACGTCAACTTCCAGGCTGCACGTCCGCCGGAAGAGGTGAAGGCCGCGTTTGACGATGCGATTGCTGCCCGTGAAAACGAACAGCAGTACATCCGCGAAGCAGAAGCGTACACCAACGAAGTTCAGCCGCGTGCTAACGGTCAGGCGCAGCGTATTCTGGAAGAGGCGCGTGCGTATAAGACCCAGACCATCCTGGAAGCTCAGGGTGAAGTGGCTCGCTTCGCGCGCATCCTGCCGGAATACAAAGCCGCGCCGGAAATTACCCGCGAGCGTCTGTATATCGAGACTATGGAAAAAGTGCTGAGCCACACCCGCAAAGTGCTGGTTAACGACAGCAAAGGCGGAAACCTGATGGTTCTGCCGCTGGATCAGATGCTGAAAGGCGGTTCTGCACCGGCAGCGAAAGACACCAGCGGAGCGAACAACCTGCTGCGTCTGCCGCCAGCCTCATCAGGCAGCTCCAGCGCGAACACAACGCCTTCTTCGAACGATGGTGACATTATGGACCAACGCCGTGCTAACGCGCAGCGTAACGACTACCAGCGTCAGGGGGAATAAGGATGCGTAAGTCAGTTATTGCGATCATCGTCATCGTACTGGTCGTGCTGTATACCTCGATCTTTGTGGTGAAAGAGGGCGAGCGTGGGATCAAGTTCCAGTTCAGCAGCGTCGTGCGTGATGGCGACAAACGTCCGGTGATTTACGAGCCGGGCCTGCACTTCAAGGTGCCGTTCATTCAGTCTGTGAAAACGCTCGATGCACGTATCCAGACCATGGATAACCAGGCCGACCGTTTCGTGACTAAAGAGAAGAAAGACCTGATCGTTGATTCTTACATCAAATGGCGCATCAGCGATTTCAGCCGTTACTTCCTGGCAACGGGCGGCGGTGACGTGTCTCAGGCAGAAGTGCTGCTGAAACGTAAGTTCTCTGACCGTCTGCGCTCCGAGATTGGTCGTCTTGATGTGAAAGACATCGTGACCGACTCCCGCGGTCGTCTGACCCTGGAAGTGCGCGATGCGCTGAACTCCGGTACAGCGGGCACCGAAGACGAAGTGGCAACGCCAGCAGCGGATGACGCGATTGCTAAAGCGGCCGAACGCGTTCAGGCTGAAACCAACGGTAAAGTGCCGGTGATCAACCCGAACAGTATGGCAGCGCTGGGTATCGAAGTGGTTGACGTGCGTATCAAGCAGATCAACCTGCCAGCGGAAGTGTCCGAGGCGATCTACAACCGTATGCGCGCCGAGCGTGAAGCGGTAGCCCGTCGTCACCGTTCACAGGGTCAGGAAGAGGCTGAAAAACTGCGTGCGGCAGCGGACTATGAAGTGACCAAGACGCTGGCGGAATCTGAACGTCAGGGCCGTATCCTGCGCGGTGAAGGCGATGCGGAAGCGGCGAAGCTGTTTGCCGATGCATTCAGCCAGGATCCAGACTTCTACGCCTTTATCCGTAGCCTGCGCGCTTACGAGAATAGCTTTAAGAGCAACCAGGACGTGATGGTGCTCAGCCCGGACAGCGATTTCTTCCGTTATATGAAGACGCCGACCAACGCAACGCGATAAACTCGGCTCGTTTGAGTATTCAAACCACCGCTCCCAACGGAGCGGTGGTTTTCTTTTATAAGGATGAAAAATGAATTCAACGATCTGGCTCGCGCTGGCCCTGGTTCTGGTGCTGGAAGGTCTCGGCCCGATGCTCTATCCGCGCGCGTGGCGTCGTATGATCGCGACCATGAGCCAGCTACCGGATAATATTTTGCGTCGTTTCGGCGGCGGTCTTGTGGTTGCCGGTATCGTTATCTACTACATGTTGAGGAAAACGATTGGCTGATCAAAAACTAGCCGCAATTGGCGTATTTTAAGGTCAAAAAGTGCTGTATATCTGAAAAAGCGATGGTAGAATCCATTTTTAAGCAAACGGTGATTTTGAAAAAAATGG
>OKVX01001071.1_pt1 | contig 12110 bp, 14 predicted proteins | sample 1606941 | NCBI WGS metagenome assembly OKVX01 (sample SAMN03281016, study PRJEB24777) | human gut metagenome | isolation source: fecal sample PR161 from 1 month old female Malay infant, caesarean... | reverse complement strand
GCGCGTCTACCAATTCCGCCACCTTCGCATACCATCGACACTCAAAAAGTATCGTTACCACGGAGGCGCATTCTAGTTGTTTTCAACTTTTCGTCAATAGTTAATTGTCCAGGCTGGGCCGATTGATGCAAAAACGGCCACGTGAATGGCCGTTCGCTGCGAGACAATTACGCTTTTTTCGCCTGGCGCGTCATGATGGTGCGATAGACCTTGAAGCGCCCGGTCTGCGCGATAACTTCGTGGAAGCCAAACACTTCATCCAGTACTTTCGGATAAGGCAGGAAGGCGTTGGCAACAATGCGCAGTTCACCGCCGCTGTTCAGGTGACGCACCGCGCCGCGAATCAGCGTTTGCGCGGCTTCCAGGCTGGTTTGCAGGCCATCATGGAACGGCGGGTTTGAGATGATCATATCGAAACGGCCGGTCACCTCAGAGAAAACATTGCTGGCAAAAACCTCACCTTCAAAGCCGTTCGCCGCAAGGGTTGCGCGGCTGGCTTCAATGGCTGGCGCCGAGACATCACACAGGGTGAGACGTACTTTCGGCGAGTGGCTGGCCAGCACGGCTGCAAGCACGCCAGCGCCACAGCCGACATCCAGCACCTTTCCTTTAGTATGGGGAGTCAGCGTGGAGAGCAGTAACTGACTACCGACATCCAGACCGTCGCGGCTAAACACGCCCGGCAGCGTTTTAATCGCCAGCCCATCCAGTTGGTATTCATCCCAGAATGCCTGAGCATCAAACGTCGGTTGTTTTTCCAGACGTCCATGATAAAGCCCGCAGCGACGCGCACTGTCGACTTTATTCAGCGGTGCAAACTCCGCCAGCATTTGTTCAGCACTGCGAACGCCGCTGCGGTTTTCACCCACCACAAAAATATCCGTACCAACCGGCAGCAGCGACAGCAGATTCATCAACTGAAACTGTGCTTCCGGCTTATTTTTCGGCCAGAAGTAAATCAGTGTATCACTCTCGCCAGCGGCAGCCTTATCAAGGGTCAGCCCGAAAACGGCCATGTCGCCCATCTGGCGGCTGAGTGTCTGCCACTGATGGTACTGTTGTGTCCAGGCGCGGCTTTCAACCGACTCCAGCCTTGCAGGCAGGTCATCCTGTAAATCACCGGCAAAAAGAATGCGGCTCTGTTCGAAATCGTCACTGTGGCGCAGCAAGACTTCACTTGCCGGAGTTAAAGCAGACATGAATGGTTGTTCCTCATTAAACTTAGGCGGGGATTATACACGTTATCCTTCATGCTGCCTCTTTGTTGGCAGCGTCTTCGTACCCCGGTCACTTACTGGTGTAAGCTCCCGGGGATACTCATCCTTGCCGCCTCGACGCATCATGAATGATTTTGTGTATGACAACGTTATCCTTCACGCTGCCTCTTAGTTGGCAGCGTCTACACCTCATTAATGCCTTTAATAGAGACAGAGAGAGGACAGAGACCAGATGGCGAAAATTCGTCGGGTTTGTTATATTTGCGCGCCTGACAGACAGGAGTGTTTCGCTATGACTTCCCGACGCGACTGGCAATTACAGCAACTGGGCATCACCCAGTGGTCCCTGCGCCGTCCGGCGACGCTGCAAGGGGAAATCGCAATTTCCCTACCCGCGCACATCCGGTTAGTGATGGTGGCTCCTGATCTTCCCGCACTCACTGAGCCGTTCGTTGGCGATGTGCTGCGTGCGCTTGCCGTCAGTCCGGATCAGGTTTTACAGCTCACCCCTGACCGGGTAGAGATGTTACCGCCGGGCAGTACCTGCAACAGCTGGCGGCTGGGCATTGAATCGCCCGTCGCACTCAAGGGGGCGCAGGTAACAACGCCTGGCCTCAATGAACTACGGGGCAACCCTGCGGCACGCGCCGCGCTATGGCGACAAATTTGCAATTATGAACACGATTTCTTCCCTCACAACGACTGATTTAGCCCGCGCTTACGAGATCGAAACCCGGGCGCACGCGTTTCCCTGGAGTGAGAAGACCTTCGCCAGTAACCAGGGCGAGCGCTACCTTAATTACCGTTTACAGGTGGGCGACGTGATGGCGGCCTTTGCCATTACGCAGGTGGTGCTGGATGAAGCCACCCTCTTTAATATTGCCGTCGATCCCGCCTGGCAACGTCAGGGGCTGGGGCGTCAACTGCTTGAGCATCTGATCGGCGAACTGGAAAAACGTGGCGTATTGACGCTGTGGCTGGAAGTGCGGGCCTCAAATACCGCTGCCATCGCTTTGTATGAAAGCCTGGGATTTAATGAAGCGACGATTCGCCGCAACTATTACCCCACAGCGCAAGGACGTGAAGACGCCATCATCATGGCGCTGCCACTTTAATAAATGAAAGGTGATGTAATGAAATGGGACTGGATCTTTTTTGACGCCGACGAAACGCTGTTTACCTTCGATTCGTTTGGTGGCCTGCAGCGAATGTTTCTGGACTACAGCGTGACATTTACTGCCGAGGATTTTAAAGATTATCAGGCCATTAACAAACCGTTGTGGGTGGACTACCAGAATGGCGCCATCACCGCACTACAATTACAGCATCAGCGCTTTCAGGGATGGGCGGAGCGCCTGCGCGTTGCGCCTGGCGATCTGAATAATGCGTTTCTCAATGCGATGGCAGAAATTTGCGCCCCTCTACCAGGGGCGGTGTCGCTCTTGTCGGCGTTAAAAGGAAAGGTAAAGCTTGGCATTATCACCAATGGCTTTACCGCGTTACAGCAGACGCGCCTGGAACGCACCGGTTTTCGCGACTACTTTGATTTGCTGGTGATTTCTGAACAGGTCGGCGTGGCTAAGCCCGATCCGCGCATTTTCGATTATGCGCTGGAACAGGCACAAAACCCGGACCGCTCACGGGTGTTGATGGTTGGCGATACCGCTGAATCGGATATCCTGGGCGGTATTAATGCGGGCCTGTCCACCTGCTGGCTGAATGCTAACGGTCGCGCATTGCCCGAGGGAATCAACCCGACCTGGACCGTGACATCGTTAACCGAACTGGAGCAACTCCTGTGTAAACATTAATTGTCTGCACTCAGCCGTTGAGTACAATAGCCGCATTTTTCGAATTTCATAGCGTGGCCGAGGCCGCGCATTTTCACAGAAGAATTTTACTATGACGTTGTCTCCTTATTTACAAGAGGTGTCGAAGCGACGCACGTTCGCCATCATCTCGCACCCCGATGCCGGTAAAACCACGATCACAGAAAAAGTCTTGTTGTTCGGACAGGCTATTCAGACCGCCGGTACGGTTAAAGGCCGTGGCTCGAATCAGCATGCGAAATCTGACTGGATGGAGATGGAAAAGCAGCGTGGTATCTCTATTACCACCTCTGTGATGCAGTTCCCTTACCATCACTGTCTGGTTAACCTGCTTGATACCCCCGGGCACGAAGACTTCTCCGAAGATACCTACCGTACGCTGACGGCAGTTGACTGTTGTCTGATGGTTATTGATGCCGCAAAAGGCGTTGAGGATCGTACCCGCAAGTTGATGGAAGTTACCCGTCTGCGCGATACGCCGATCCTGACCTTTATGAACAAACTCGACCGTGACATCCGCGATCCGATGGAGCTGCTGGATGAAGTCGAGAACGAGCTGAAAATCGGCTGTGCGCCGATCACCTGGCCGATTGGCTGCGGTAAGTTGTTCAAAGGCGTTTACCACCTCTATAAAGATGAAACCTATCTCTATCAGACCGGTAAGGGCCATACGATCCAGGAAGTACGAATCGTTAAAGGGTTAAATAGCCCGGATCTCGACGCTGCTGTCGGTGAAGATCTGGCTCAGCAGTTGCGCGACGAGCTTGAATTGGTTAAGGGTGCCTCTAACGAGTTCGATAAAGAGCTGTTCCTGGCCGGTGAAATCACCCCTGTCTTCTTTGGTACCGCGCTGGGTAACTTTGGTGTGGACCATATGCTGGATGGCCTGGTGGAGTGGGCGCCCGCACCGATGCCGCGCGCGACGGACATCCGTGAAGTGGAAGCGGCGGAGGAGAAATTCTCCGGCTTCGTCTTTAAAATTCAGGCCAACATGGACCCGAAACATCGTGACCGCGTGGCCTTCCTGCGTGTGGTGTCGGGCAAATATGAAAAGGGCATGAAGCTTCGTCAGGTGCGCCTTGGCAAAGATGTGGTGATCTCTGATGCGTTGACCTTTATGGCCGGCGATCGCTCGCATGTTGAAGAGGCTTATCCGGGCGATATCATTGGTCTGCACAACCACGGCACGATTCAGATTGGCGACACCTTCACGCAGGGTGAAATGATGAAGTTCACCGGTATTCCGAACTTCGCGCCGGAACTGTTCCGCCGCATCCGTCTGAAAGACCCGTTAAAGCAGAAACAACTGCTCAAAGGGCTGGTTCAGTTGTCAGAAGAAGGTGCGGTTCAGGTCTTCCGCCCCATCGCTAACAACGATCTTATCGTGGGCGCGGTGGGGGTGCTGCAGTTCGATGTCGTCGTTTCGCGTCTTAAGAGCGAATACAACGTAGAAGCGGTCTACGAGTCCGTTAACGTCGCTACCGCCCGTTGGGTGGAGTGCAGCGATGTGAAGAAATTTGAAGAGTTCAAACGCAAAAACGAAGTACAGCTGGCGCTCGATGGCGGCGATAACCTGACCTATATTGCCCCCACGATGGTCAACCTGAACCTGGCGCGTGAGCGTTACCCGGATGTTCAGTTCCACCAGACCCGCGAACACTAATCTTCTCTACGGAGCGCGGCAGATGTCGTGCTCCGTCACTTTACCTGTCTTTTTAGCCTCTTGCGGAAAGTTCTTAAATAGCCGCATTTCCCTCTTCTATGGTCATTTTTTAACCGCTTTCGCAAGCGTTTCTGCGATTGTGTTCTATATTTAACAAAGTAATGACATTTCGGCTGGGTATTAATCCTATTCAATGCGTGTTTAGTGGTTTTTTATCCAGAAAATAATGCATTTCATAATATTAATTACTGACTTAAGTCTAATTAATGAGTGTAATTTGCTTAACTCATTGATTTGTCAGACTGGTGATTCACCACAGCAGGAAAAGCGGCCTTCATTGCTGCTTATGGCCCAAATTGTGGGCAAACCAACAGGATATAGATCGATGACGATGACAAGACTGAAGATTTCGAAAACTCTGCTGGCTGTCGTGCTTGGAACAACTCTGGCAAGTGGTTCCGCAATGGCGGCAAACACGACGACCGATAAAGCGCAAAACGCGGCCGACAACGCAGGGCAAAAAATCGATAGCTCTATGAATAAAGTCGGTAATTTCATGGATGACAGCGCTATTACGGCGAAAGTCAAAGCCGCGCTGGTCGATCACGAAGATATCAAGAGCACCGATATCTCCGTAAAAACTGAGAAAAAAGTGGTGACGTTAAGTGGCTTCGTTGAAAGCCAGGCGCAGGCAGAACAGGCGGTAACCGTAGCGAAAGGGGTTGAAGGCGTTGCATCAGTAAGCGACAAACTCCATGTTCGTGACGGTAAAAACACCTCTGCGAAAGGCTATGCCGGCGACACCGCGACTACCAGTGAAATCAAAGCAAAATTGCTGGCTGACGACATCGTTCCTTCCCGTAAGGTGAAAGTAGAAACGACCGATGGCGTTGTACAGCTGTCCGGTACCGTAGATTCACAGGCGCAAATTGAGCGGGCCGAAAGTATCGCTAAAGCGGTAGATGGCGTCAAAAGTGTGAAAAACGATCTGAAAGCTAAGTAACGATTCCTGAAATGTGCAATCCCGGCGTTTTGCCGGGAGTCAGTAGAACGCACCTGGGAAAATATCGCCAGTGAGCATCCTGAGCGCTCACATTAGCGGTCGACATTAACTATGGTTAAGGAGAGTCTTATGTTTCGTTGGGGCATTATATTTCTGGTTATCGCGTTAATTGCCGCCGCTCTGGGCTTTGGTGGTCTGGCAGGTACGGCAGCGGGTGCCGCGAAAATTGTCTTTATCGTCGGTATCATTCTGTTCCTCGTCAGCCTGTTTATGGGGCGCAGACGTCCGTAGCGCGAGCTTCCCTCTTAAACGAATCATCAAGCCAGTCCTCGTGACTGGCTTTCATTGTTTCTGGGAGGGAAAAATTGCGTTACTTTGTTAATACCTAAAATCAAAAGGAAAGCAGGGTGGGGCAATATATTCCGGTAACGCTTGGTAACATTGCACCATTAGCGTTAACCCCATTTCGCCCAGGCCGACTCGCTCTGGTGTGTGAGGGAGGAGGTCAGCGGGGCATTTTTACGGCCGGCGTACTGGATGAGTTCATGCGCGCTGAATTTAACCCTTTCGACCTTTTTCTTGGTACATCCGCCGGGGCGCAAAACCTGTCGGCATACTTGTGCAATCAGCCAGGTTATGCGCGTAAGGTCATCATGCGTTACACAACCACCCGCGACTTTTTTGATCCCGTACGTTTCGTGCGTGGTGGCAACCTGATCGATCTGGACTGGCTTATTACTTCCACCTCAAGCCATATGCCGCTGGCGATGGACTATGCCGCGCGTGCTTTTGACACAGGCAAAGCCTTCTATATGTGTGCCTGCCGTCAGGATGACTACACGCCAGAATATTTCTCCCCTGACAGTAGCACCTGGCTGGATATCATCCGCGCGTCCAGTGCTATCCCCGGATTCTACCGCCCGGGCGTAACCCTTAACGGTGTGAATTATCTTGATGGCGGCGTCAGCGATGCGATTCCCGTTCAGGAGGCGGCGAAACGCGGTGCGAAGACAATTGTGGTTATCCGCACCGTGCCGTCGCAAATGTACTACACCCCACAATGGTTTAAGCGGATGGAACGCTGGCTGGGGGAAAGCAGCTTGCAGCCTTTCGTTAACCTCGTTCAGCATCATGAGAAGACCTATTCGGCGACGCAGAAATTTATTGAAGCGCCCCCCGGAAAGTTGCGCATTTTTGAAATCTATCCGCCGAAGCTTTTGCACAGTATGGCGCTGGGAAGCCGTTTACCAGCGTTGCGCGATGACTACAAACTGGGAAGACTTTGCGGGCGTTATTTCCTGGCGACGGTGGGTAAACTGCTGGTAGAGAAGCCGCCATTAATTCGCCATGTTCCGCGTGTGCCCACGACATCTGCTACCATCGTTGTGCCGCCAGCAGCCGTGGCTAACGATGCGGTCGATACGCCCCTTGTCAGCGCGGTTCAGGCCAACGATTTGCCCTTTAATAATGAGGATACTGCGTGACGTTCCGCTTTATCGACACTCACTGTCACTTCGATTTCCCTCCTTTCCAGGATGATGAATCGAACAGCATTACCCGCGCCGGTGCTGCTGGGGTCGAACGGATTATCGTCCCGGCGATTGGCTCACAATATTTTGCTCGCGTTATCAAACTTGCCCGGGATTATCCGGCCCTTTATGCCGCGCTGGGGCTGCATCCGATCGTCATTGAAGAGCACACGCCGACGTGCGTGGAGCTGCTTGAGCAACTACTTGAAACACGTCCGAAGAAGGTGGTGGCGATTGGCGAAATTGGCCTGGATCTGTATCGTGACGATCCGCAATTTGAACGTCAGCAGGCGGTGCTGGATGCGCAGCTTAAGCTGGCAAAACGTTTTGACCTGCCGGTGATCCTGCATTCGCGCCGTACGCACGACAAGCTGGCGATGCATCTTAAACGCCACGACCTGCCGCGAACGGGTGTGGTACATGGCTTTGCCGGTAGCCTGCAGCAGGCGGAACGTTTTATCAGCCTGGGATATAAAATTGGCGTTGGCGGTACCATTACTTACCCGCGAGCCAGCAAGACCCGCGAAGTGATGGCGCAACTGCCGCTAAACGCTCTGTTGCTGGAAACCGATGCCCCGGATATGCCATTAAACGGGTTTCAGGGCCAGCCTAATCGCCCGGAGCAGGCGGCACGGGTTTTCGACACGCTTTGCGAGTTACGCCCGGAAGCACCCGATGTGATTGCCCGGGCGCTGTTCGACAATACGCACGCCACCTTTTCATTAGTCTGAGTTACAGATACAACGCCGGAAGGCGCACTGTTCTCACGCCCCGGGCAGTAAGCGCCAGCGCCAGCGGTTCCACATCCCCGGCAGTGGCGCTACGCCACTGTTTTGCTTCACCATACACACCATGAGCATGAAAGGCGTTAATACGCACCGGCACATCCCCTAATTCGCCGATAAATTCGCTAAGTTCATCAATGTGTTGCAGATAATCACATTGCCCGGGAATGACCAACAAGCGTAACTCCGCCAGCCGCTGATGCGCCGCCAGAAGACGGATACTGGCCTTTATCTGCGTATTATCACGCCCGGTCAGAAACCGATGATGGTCGCTGCCCCAGGCTTTGAGATCGATCATCGCCCCGTCACACACCGGCAGAAGTCTGCGCCAACCCGTTTCGCTGAGCAAACCGTTGCTGTCAACCAGGCAGGACAAGTGTTGAAGCGACGGGATCGTTTTGAGTGCGCTGAACAGCGCAACCAAAAACGGCAACTGCGTTGTTGCCTCTCCGCCGCTGACGGTGATGCCTTCGATAAACATGGCCGCTTTATGTACATGGGCCAGTACCTCTTCCACACTTAGCGCTTGCGCCATCGGCGTGGACTGTTGTGGACAGAGATGCAAACAGGTATCGCACAGCTGGCAGGCGTTGACATCCCAGTTTACCTGCCCATTAACCAGAGCTAAGGCGCCATGCGGGCAGGCGGGAACGCACTGTGCACAGTGATTGCAGCGTCCTATCGTCCACGGATTGTGACAGTTTTTACAGTGCAAATTACAGCCCTGTAAAAACAGCGCCAGACGACTGCCTGGCCCGTCAACGCAGGAGAAGGGGATAATCTTACTGACTAAAGCGCATCTGCTGTTCATGGCTGACCACGCGCGGTTGTCTCTCAAGAATGCGGGTATTGCGGGCGGCTTCCTCACCCAGCCAGGTCGTGTTAGTGCGTGACCCCGCGGTGCGGAATTTTTCCAGGTCCGACAGGCGCACCATATAACCCGTTACGCGTACCAGATCGTTACCGCTGACGTTGGCAGTAAACTCACGCATGCCGGCTTTGAATGCGCCGAGGCAGAGTTGCATTACGGCCTGCGGATTACGTTTGACCGTCTCATCGAGGGTTAAAATATCGCTGATACCCGCTGTGTACCAGGCATGATGTGGGTAACCGTGAGCAGGTGGGTTATGGGATCGGGCTCATCGCCGTAAGGCAGGCGCGCCCCCGGCGTGGTGTCAGTATCAGAACTTATCCCCGACTGCGCGTGCAACATCGCTCTGTTATTCCAGCCATGTTTTACCGGCGTGTTCGCCACAAATGTCGCAAGTTGTTCGCTGATTCTGTAACCCAGCGCATTGGCGTGCGCATCTTTACCGTAGCGCCCCCCTGGCCCCGCACGTTCGCAGAGGATATTCACCGCTTCTGCCAGTCCGTACATGCCAAACATAGGCGCAAAACGATTCGGATCTATCAGCCCTTCGGCGACCAGGAAGCTATTCTCGAAGAAGCCGGATTGCGAATAGAGAAAGTCACAGCGCGCATCAATGATCGCGATTTGCTGCTGACAGTAGTGGGGAAGCTGACGTGTAAAGAAATCCTCAACAGTGCTGCTGCGTTCGGCAATTGCTTTCAGGTTCAGGCGTACCAGCGTGCTACCGCCGCCGCTTAGCGGCAACGAGTTGTAACAACTGACGATGCCATAGCCACCTTTTGTGAAAATTTTATCATTTTCGGGGCCGTTGGCGATATGAGGTTTACTGCACTCACAGATGTTTTTCGCCACTTCAAGCAGTAAATCATCTGGCGTCATATCCGGATCATAAATAAAGGTCAGATTAGGCGAAACCTGCTTAAGCTCTGCGTCGGCGCGCAAAATGGCTCGGGTGAACGGCGTATCTGCAGGGCCAATATTGGCATGCATAAACGCATCCGGCAGGGTTCTGTCGAGATAACGCCAAAAACGTTTTATTCGAATATCGATCTCTTCTTGTGTTAGAATTCTAACATATGGTTGCAGTATCGCATCCAGTTGACCCAGATAAACGGGCATGGATGTGACTGAAGGAACATGGTGATAAAGGATGGTGAGCATCGACAGCGCGTCGTCAAGATCGATTGCCCCTTCGAGTTCCAGCCATTGCGAGCCATTCGCGAGGAATTTTGCATAGTCCGGCAGTACATAACGTGGTTTGTAGGGCGCATGCCCTTCGAACATATCGCAAATAGTACCCTCATCAAGCGCAGCTCGCGCTTCTTTTGTTAGTGAGGGATAAGGCAGACTATTTTCGGCCTCAAGTGCAAGAAAGTGGCGTTTTTGTGCGGGATTCAGGGTATTGCTTGTCGCAATCTGCTGGCAACGAGCCAGGTATGCTGAATCATTTGGCATGGACATCTTCGTTCCTCTTATTCCTTGAGCATCCGGCCCAGTGTAGGCAACCGAATGGAGTCCGCCTTTGATCCACACCCCTAAAGATCCGGGTAAGTGGTTATGTTAAGGCTAAAAATTTGATGAATGTCTCATTACAGTTTTGCAAATATGAATGTGGTTTTCATTAACTGTGATGAGTGTCGAAGTGTAATGATGGGTTAATGTTAGAATAATAACAGACCCGTATTTAACTGGCTTAGGCCGACGGAGAGATAAATGACTGATTTAACTGCAAGCAGCCTGCGCGCGTTGAAACTGATGGACCTGACTACCCTGAACGACGACGACACGAACGAAAAAGTGATCGCGCTCTGCCATCAGGCAAAAACCCCGGTGGGTAACACTGCCGCTATCTGTATCTATCCGCGTTTTATCCCGATTGCGCGCAAGACGCTGAAAGAGCAGGGTACGCCAGACATCCGCATCGCAACGGTCACTAACTTCCCGCACGGTAACGACGATATTGAGATCGCGCTGGCGGAAACGCGTGCGGCAATTGCTTACGGTGCTGATGAAGTCGATGTGGTATTCCCGTACCGTGCGCTGATTGCAGGCAACGAACAAGTGGGCTTTGATCTGGTTAAGGCCTGTAAAGATGCCTGCGCAGCGGCCAATGTTCTGCTGAAAGTGATTATCGAAACCGGTGAGCTGAAAGAAGAGGCGCTGATTCGCAAAGCGTCTGAAATCTCAATCAAAGCGGGCGCGGATTTTATTAAAACGTCCACCGGTAAAGTGCCAGTGAACGCCACGCCGGAAAGCGCGCGCATCATGCTGGAAGTGATTCGCGATATGGGGGTTTCGAAAACCGTTGGTTTCAAACCGGCTGGCGGTGTGCGTTCAGCAGAAGACGCGCAGAAATTCCTCGCGATTGCCGATGAACTCTTTGGCGCTGACTGGGCGGATTCGCGCCACTATCGCTTTGGTGCGTCCAGTCTGCTGGCAAGCCTGCTCAAAGCACTGGGCCATGGCGACGGTAAGAGCGCAAGCGGCTATTAATTCTCCTTTGCGGCGGCTCGTCCGCCGCAACCAACCTTGATTTTCAGGGGGTTACCTTGTTTCTCGCTCAAGAAATAATTCGTAAAAAACGCGATGGCCATGTACTCAGTGATGAAGAGATTCGTTTCTTTATCAACGGGATTCGTGACAACACCGTGTCCGAAGGGCAAATTGCCGCTCTGGCGATGACCATTTTCTTCCACGACATGGCAATTGAGGAGCGTGTTTCGCTGACCATGGCGATGCGAGACTCAGGGACTGTTCTCGACTGGAAACACCTTAATCTCAACGGGCCTGTTGTCGACAAACACTCCACTGGCGGCGTGGGAGATGTCACCTCGCTAATGCTTGGGCCGATGGTTGCGGCCTGCGGCGGCTATATCCCTATGATTTCCGGGCGTGGGCTTGGCCATACTGGCGGTACGCTCGACAAACTGGAAGCCATCCCGGGGTTTGATATTTTCCCGGATGACAAACGCTTTCGCGACATCATTAAAGATGTGGGCGTCGCGATTATCGGACAGACGAATTCTTTAGCCCCTGCTGATAAACGCTTTTATGCCACGCGCGATATTACGGCTACGGTCGATTCTATTCCGCTGATCACCGCCTCGATCCTCGCCAAGAAACTGGCGGAAGGGCTGGACGCGCTGGTCATGGACGTCAAAGTGGGCAGCGGGGCCTTTATGCCGACGCCAGAGCTTTCTGCCGAACTGGCAC
>OKVX01001060.1_pt1 | contig 12170 bp, 10 predicted proteins | sample 1606941 | NCBI WGS metagenome assembly OKVX01 (sample SAMN03281016, study PRJEB24777) | human gut metagenome | isolation source: fecal sample PR161 from 1 month old female Malay infant, caesarean... | reverse complement strand
ATCCCCGCCACCAGCATAAACAGCAGCCCGCAGATGATAAACCCGCCGAGAGCAAGTTCATACCCGAGCGGCAGTAAAATCAGCACCGGCGAAATAAAGGCAAAGCTGGAGCCCAGATACGCCGGGATTTTTCCTTTACAGATAAACAGATACAGCAGCGTCCCGATACCGTTAAATAACAGGATCGTGGCCGGGTTTACCTGAAACAGGATCGGCACCAGAACGGTAGCACCGAACATCGCAAACAGATGCTGTAAACTTAACGGAATGGTGACCAGCAGTGGTGGGCGTTCATCGACTTCAATAACGCGGCGCGTCATCTTAAACCTCTTAAATGATTACTCAGGGATATGCCAAAAAAAAGCCGACTATCAAGTCGGCTCATTAACTTATTTCGTACCAAATATCTTATCGCCCGCATCACCCAGGCCCGGCACAATGTAACCGTGTTCGTTAAGGTGATCGTCGATGGATGCGGTATACAGTTCAACATCCGGATGGGCTTTTTCCAGCGCTTTCAGACCTTCCGGTGCGGCAACCAGCACAAGGATTTTAATCGCGGTGCAGCCTGCTTTTTTCAGCAGATCGATGGTAGCGATCATTGAACCGCCGGTTGCCAGCATCGGGTCAACCACCAGCGCCATACGCTCTTCAATATTAGAGGCTAATTTCTGGAAGTACGGTACCGGCTCCAGTGTTTCTTCATCACGGTAAACACCGACAACACTGATACGGGCACTCGGGATGCTTTCCAGCACACCGTTCATCATACCGATACCCGCACGCAGGATTGGCACAACGGTAATCTTTTTACCCTTGATTTGTTCAATTTCGACCGGACCACACCAGCCGTCAATTGTCACTTTCTCAGTTTCTAAGTCTGAAGTTGCTTCATAGGTCAGCAGGCTACCGACTTCTGAGGCCAGTTCACGAAAGCGTTTTGTGCTTATATCATGATCTCGCATCAGGCCAAGTTTGTGTTTAACGAGCGGGTGTTTTACCTCGACGACTTTCATGGGTTCTCCTACTGTGTAAGCCCTGGCGGACAAAAAAATCGCGAGATTATACCGCTTTTCTTTCGCAGCGCCACCCCGGATTTGTTGATTATAGTCAATTATCACGCGTTTCATGTTCGTTACATGAATAAGTGTGATCTGACGCATTTTGACAAAAACCGGCGTAAATCCTCTCGCAAACGTTTGCGTGGCCTGTTAGAATAGCCGCGTTTTCGATACACCCACTTACTTGCAATCGCCGTTGGGGGCCGCAGTGACTGACAAAACTTCCCTGAGTTACAAAGATGCCGGTGTTGATATTGATGCCGGTAATGCCTTAGTTTCCCGTATTAAGCATGTTGTCAAAGAGACACGCCGTCCTGAAGTTATGGGCGGGCTGGGTGGTTTCGGTGCGCTGTGTGCGGTACCGCAGAAATATAAAGAACCGGTGCTGGTTTCCGGCACTGACGGCGTCGGCACCAAGCTGCGCCTGGCGATGGATCTGGCGCGTCATGACACTATCGGTATTGACCTCGTCGCCATGTGTGTGAACGACCTGGTGGTCGCCGGTGCTGAGCCCCTCTTCTTCCTCGACTATTACGCGACCGGCAAACTGGATGTCGATACTGCCGCCCGGGTGGTCACCGGTATTGCCGAAGGCTGCAAACAGGCGGGTTGTGCGCTGGTCGGTGGTGAAACCGCTGAGATGCCGGGCATGTATCACGGCGATGATTATGACGTGGCCGGGTTCTGTGTCGGCGTGGCGGAAAAATCAGAAATCATCGACGGCAGCAAAGTCCGCGCCGGTGATGTGCTGATAGCGCTGGCCTCCAGCGGCCCGCACTCCAACGGCTATTCTCTGATCCGCAAAATCCTTGAGGTCAGCAAAACTGACCCGGCAGCCACAGAGCTTGACGGCAAATCCCTGGCAGACCATCTGCTGGCACCGACCAAAATCTATGTTAAATCTGTGCTGAAACTGATCGAAAACGCCGATATTCACGCCATCGCCCACCTGACCGGCGGCGGCTTCTGGGAAAATATCCCGCGTGTATTACCGGCCTGCACCCAGGCGCGGATTGATGCCTCATCCTGGCAGTGGCCGTCTGTCTTCAACTGGCTGCAAAAAGCCGGGAATGTGGAAGACTATGAAATGTACCGCACCTTCAACTGTGGTGTCGGTATGGTGATTGCGCTGCCGGCAGCGTCTGTGCCGGCCGCCCTCGCCCTGCTGACAGAGGCGGGTGAAAATGCATGGCTGATCGGTGATATCGCGGTCTGCCGTGAAGATGAACCGCAGGTCATCATCCGCTGATGAAAAAACGCCTTGTTGTCCTGATTTCCGGCAGCGGCAGTAATCTGCAGGGGTTGATTGACGCCTGCAATTCAAAAGCTCTCAATGCGGAAATTGTTGCGGTCTTCAGTAATAAAGCGGACGCTTACGGGTTACTCCGCGCACAACAGGCCGGTATTCCCGCACTGGCACTCAGTCCGGCGGAATTCTCTTCACGGGATGATTTTGATGCCGCATTGCAGGCACAGATTGATGAGTATCAACCGGATTTACTGATCCTCGCCGGATATATGCGGATTCTGACACCCGCCTTTGTCCGCCATTACCACGGCAGAATGCTCAATATCCACCCGTCTCTGCTGCCGAAATATCCGGGCCTGCACACGCACCGGAAAGCCCTGGAAAACGGCGATGCCGAACACGGTACCTCTGTACATTTTGTCACGGAAGAGCTGGACGGCGGCCCGGTCATTTTACAGGCACGCATTGCCGTTCTGCCGGATGATACTGAAGACACTCTCACCGCCCGGATACAACAGGAAGAACACCGCATCTATCCGCAGGTGGTTAACTGGTTTGTGCAGGGGCGTCTGGCACTGAAAGAAGACGGGATATATCTGGACGGGAAATTATATTTTCACAATACGCTCTGATTCTCTCCGCCCGGTTTTTCCGGGCGTTTTTCATAACTACCGCAGTTTCGCCATCTCATTAAGATACGCTTTGCGCTGTCCGGTATAATTCCACCACGGCTGTGCCGGTTGTCCTGCAAGAAAATCAGTGACTGACCAGAACACATCAATAACACAGGGATCCTGACGGACGCCGGTTACCGCGCAGAGCATTTCATACATAATCACCGGGTCTGAACCGGTAATATCCTGCGGCGTCTCATACCCCAGCAGACGCAGATCTTCCGCCATCGCCTCGCCGATATTCGGCAGGTCGGTAAGCGTATAAAGACGGGTGCGGCACACTTTTGTCGGGTTCATGGAAATATCCGGTATTTATTAATGATATGCGTACTACCACATACTTTATCATCTGTCTGCTGTGACCGGTACTCAAATAACACGTAATTGCCATAATTTTACACGGCTGTGCCCATCGTGACGCGGAAAAGCGGATCCCCGGATAATTCCGTTTCTGTTATGTGTTACACTGACTGATAAAATACAACCAATATCGAGGTGATTTATGTCCGGTGGTACTGCTGTTCCGCCTGTAAAACTGCGCCCGCTTGAGCGTGAGGATTTAGCTTTTGTTCATCAGATGGATAATAACGCCAGCATTATGCGTTATTGGTTTGAGGAGCCGTATGAAGCCTTTATTGAATTAAGTGATTTATACGATAAGCATATTCACGATCAGTCAGAACGCCGCTTCATTGTGGAAAGCGACGGCACCAAGATCGGGCTGGTGGAACTGGTGGAAATCAATCATGTACACCGCCGCGCTGAATTCCAGATTATTATCGCCCCGTCACATCAGGGTCACGGATTTGCGTCCCGCGCTGCCCGTCTGGCTATGGATTATGCGTTTTCTGTCCTCAATCTGTATAAACTGTATCTGATTGTGGATATCGAAAACGAAAAAGCGATCCACATCTATAAAAAGCTCGGTTTTCATACCGAAGGCCAGTTAATTGATGAGTTTTTCGTCAACGGGGAATACCGCACTGCCATCCGTATGTGTATTTTTCAGCCGGAATATCTGGTCATGAAAAATAAATCTGCGGATGCGGAAAGCTACGTTGAAAAAAATGCCCGCGTAAAGCAGAACCTGTAACGATTTTTTAGTAAACTGTACGCTGTGTTCAACCCTGATTCAGAGTAACCCGTTCCGGAGTAACAATGTCCCAAGATAGGCTCTATATGGAAAAAGAACTCAGTTGGCTGTCGTTCAACGAGCGGGTTCTTCAGGAGGCCGCCGACAAACGCAACCCGCTGATTGAGCGCATGCGTTTTCTGGGCATTTACTCAAATAACCTGGATGAGTTTTATAAAGTCCGCTATGCGGATGTGAAACGCCGCATCCTGATTAATGAGGAACAGCGTGGTTCCGGCGCCAGCGGGCGCCATCTGCTGCGTAAAATTGAAAACAAAGTGGCAAAACAGGATCAGGCATTTGATACCCTGTATAACGACCTGCTGCTGGAAATGGCACGTAACCAGATTTTCCTGATCAACGAACGCCAGATTTCGCCGAAACAGCAAATCTGGCTGCGTCAGTATTTCCGTCAGCATCTGCGCCAGCACATCACGCCAATTATGATCCAGACCAGCACCGATCTGGTCGAATTCCTCAAAGACGATTACACCTATCTGGTGGTGGAGATTGTCAAATCCGGCCGTGAGACCCGCTATGCACTGCTGGAAATTCCGTCTGATAAAGTGCCGCGTTTTGTTAATCTGCCGACCGAAAACGGCCGCCGCCGCCAGTCGATGATCCTTATCGACAATATTCTGCGCTACTGCCTGGATGAAATCTTCAAGGGCTTCTTCGATTTCGATGCCCTCAATGCCTATTCCATGAAAATGACGCGCGATGCGGAATATGACCTCGCCACCGAAATGGAATCCGGGATGCTGGAGCTGATGTCCTCCACCCTGAAACAGCGGCTGACCGCCGAACCGGTGCGCTTTGTCTATCAGCGTGATATGCCGGATGAAATGGTGACACTGCTGCGTGAAAAACTCGGCCTGACCAATGATGACTCCGTCATTGCCGGCGGTCGCTATCATAATTTCAAGGACTTCATCCGCTTCCCGAATGAAGGCAATAAGAATTTATTAAACAAACCACTGCCGCGTCTGCGTCATGTCTGGTTTGATCATCACCGCAACGGGTTTGATGCTATCCGCGAGCGGGATGTACTGCTCTATTATCCGTATCACACCTTTGAGCATGTGCTGGAACTGCTGCGCCAGGCCTCCTTTGACCCGAGCGTGATTTCAATCAAGATGAATATCTACCGTGTCGCCAAGGACTCCCGCATTATCGATTCCATGATCCACGCGGCACACAACGGCAAAAAAGTTACCGTGGTGGTGGAGTTACAGGCGCGTTTTGATGAAGAAGCCAATATTCACTGGGCGAGACACCTGACCGCTGCCGGGGTGCATGTTATTTTCTCCGCGCCGGGGCTGAAAATCCACGCCAAACTGTTTATTATCTCGCGGCTGGAAGACGGGGATGTGATCCGCCGTTATGCCCATATCGGTACCGGTAACTTCAACGAAAAAACCGCGCGCATCTACACGGATTACTCGCTGCTGACCGCCAACGAAGAGATCACCAATGAAGTCCGGCGCGTGTTCAACTTTATTGAGAACCCGTACCGGCCGGTTTCCTTTGATAACCTGATGGTGTCGCCGCAGAATTCACGGGCAATGCTGAATCAGCTGATTGATGATGAAATAGCCAATGCACTGGCTGGTTATGAAGCCGGAATTACACTGAAAATCAACAACCTGGTGGATAAACAGCTGAGTGAGCGTCTCTATGATGCCTCAGAAGCCGGGGTGAAAATCCGTCTGCTGGTGCGCGGCATGTGCGCGCTGGTGCCGGGACAGGTGCCGTACAGTGAGAATATCCAGGTGACCAGTATCGTTGACCGTTTCCTGGAGCATGACCGGGTGTATGTGTTCACCAACAAAGGGGACGAAAAAGTCTATCTCTCCTCTGCGGACTGGATGACCCGCAATATCGATTACCGGATTGAAGTGGCGGTTCGCCTGCTGGATCCGGTGCTGCGCCGCCGGGTGCTCGATATTCTGGATATTCAGTTCAGTGATAATGAGAAGGCGCGTTATCTCGATAAAGAGATGTCCAACCATTATGTGCCGCGCGGCAACAAGCGGAAAGTCCGCTCGCAGATGGCAGTTTATGACTATATTCGTTCCCTGGAACAACCGGATAATTAAAAGGCCCGTGCATGCCATTATCACTGATCACTGAAAAAGATCGTCCGCTGGAAATTGCAGCCATCGACCTCGGGTCGAACAGCTTTCATATGGTGATTGCCCGTATTGTCAACGGCGCACTCCAGGTTCTCAGCCGCCTGAAACAGCGGGTGTATCTGGCTGAAGGCTTAAATGATCAGAATGAGCTGAGCGAAGAAGCCATGGAGCGCGGGCTGGCCTGCCTGGCGCTGTTTGCCGAGCGCCTTCAGGGCTTTCCCGCCGCACAGGTCACGATTGTCGGGACACACAGTCTGCGTGAGGCAGTCAATGCGCACGAGTTTCTCGAACGCGCCGCGTCCGTTATCCCCTATCCGATTGAAATTATTTCCGGTCACGAAGAAGCACGCCTGATTTTTATGGGTGTTGAACACACACAACCGGAAAAAGGCCGCAAACTGGTGATTGATATCGGCGGCGGTTCAACAGAGCTGGTGATCGGCGAACGTTTTGAGCCGATTTTAATCGAAAGCCGCCGTATGGGCTGTGTCAGTTTCAGCCGTCAGTTTTTTCCGGACGGTAAAATCACCGAGGCCAACTTTAACCGCGCCAGGCTGATGGCCGTTTCCAAACTGGAAAACCTGGCGATTGCTTTCCGTGTGCAGGGCTGGGATGTGTGTCTCGGCGCATCCGGCACCATCAAAGCGGCCTGTGAGATCCTGCGTGAACTGGGGGAACGGGACGGTATTATCACCCCTGTCCGCCTGGAAATGCTGGTCAAACAGGTGCTGCGTTACAAACGGTTTGATACCCTGAATTTACCGGGGCTGTCTGACGACCGCAAAAAAGTGTTTGTGCCGGGCCTGGCAATTCTGTGCGGTCTGTTTGACGCGCTGGAAATCACTGAACTGCGCCTGTCTGCCGGTGCCCTGCGCGAAGGGGTGCTGTATGAGATGGAAGGCCGTTTCCGCCATCAGGACATCCGCCAGCGTACCGCGCAAAGCCTGGTGGAACACTATAACGTGGATAACGCCCAGGTACTGCGTGTCCTCACCACCATGAAAAACCTGTACCGTCAGTGGGCGGAGCAGAATCCGTCCCTGGTTGATCCGCAGCTGGAAGCCATTCTGGTCTGGGCGGTCTGGCTGCATGAAGTCGGGCTGAGCATCAACCTTTCCGGCCTGCACCGTCATTCGGCCTATATTCTGCAGAACACCAATTTACCGGGATTCACCCAGGAACAGCAACTGCTGCTCGCCACACTGGTGCGTTACCACCGCAAAGCGGTAAAAAGTGACGATATCCCGAAATTCACACTGTTTAAACGTAAACAGGTCATCCCCCTGATACAGATCCTGCGCCTCGCGGTCTTACTGAATAATCAGCGCCAGTCCACCACCAAACGCTCCTCACTGCGTCTGGAAACCAATGAAGGACACTGGACCCTGTTTTTTCCGCGCCGCTATCTGACTATCAACACATTAATGCAGCTTGATCTGGAAAAAGAGCAGGCTTACTGGGATGATGTGCCCGGCTGGCACCTCGGTATAAAAGAAGAAGACGTCTGACAGAGAATCCCCGGCCAGTCTTATTTGTTTAAAAGTTTTATGTGTAAAGGAAAATCATGTCTGAACACAGTTTCTCCATTGATAACTCATCACCGGTCAATCCGCACTCCCAGCGGCTGGCCCACATTCGTCAGCAGGTTTTGCCTCTGTTCCTCAACGACTCACAGTTTGTGGAAACCATTCTGGGCACCGCCGATGAACATGCCAGGCTCAGTGATGATGAACTGCATTCAAAATCGAAGTTAGTCAAAAATCTGCTGACTGACCTCCACGCCGCTGACCTTGCGGATATGCTGGAAGCCCTGCCCTATGATGAGCGTCTCGCGCTCTGGCATCTGATTGATAACCACCAGCGCGGGGAAGTGCTGGTGGAAGCCTCTGTGTCCGTGTGGGACAGTCTGATTAAAGATATGTCAGACAAAGAGCTGCTGCGTGCCGTTGCCACCCTGCATGTGGATGAGCAGGCATATATCGCCGAGCACCTGCCGCGCGATACCATGCGCCGCCTGCTGACCTATCTGGAACCGAGTCTGCGTAACCGCATCCGCACCGTTCTTCAGTACCCGGCGGACAGTATCGGGCAGATGATGGACTTTGAGTTTGTCACCGTGCGCGGCAATGTTCCGCTGAAAACGGTTCAGCGTTTTCTGCGCTACCGCAGCAATATCCCGGAAGCCACCGATAAAATCTTTGTTATCGACAGCAATAATATTTTGCAGGGCGAACTGCCGCTGACCACCATTCTCACCCAGTCGCCGGACAAACTGGTCTCTGATGTGATGAAAACCGAGCCGGTCACCTTCCTGCCGGATGAAAAAGGCGAAGATGCCTCCGGTGCGTTCGAACGTTATGACTTAATCTCCGCCGCGGTTGTGGATAATAACGGGCGGTTGCTCGGACGACTCACCGTTGAGGATATCGTTGATAACCTGAATGAAGAGAGTGAAGAAAACATCCGCCGTATGGGTGGTTTGAGCCCGGAAGAGGATGTGTTTGCCCCGGTCGGTCAGGCGGTGAAAAACCGCTGGGCGTGGCTGGCGATTAACCTCTGTACCGCGTTTGTGGCTTCCCGCGTGATTGGTGTGTTTGAGCATACCATTTCCCAGCTGGTTGCACTCGCGACCCTGATGCCGATTGTTGCCGGTATCGGCGGTAACACCGGTAACCAGACCATCACCATGATTGTCCGCGCTCTGGCGCTTCACCAGATCCAGAAAGGCAGTTTTTCCTTCCTGCTGCTGCGTGAGCTGGGCGTTGCCTTTATCAACGGCGTGGTCTGGGGCGGGATTATGGGGGTCGTCACGTATCTGCTCTACGGCGATATCGCTATGGGCGCCGTGATGACGCTGGCTATGGTACTTAACCTGCTGATGGCTGCCATCATGGGTGTGCTTATCCCGCTGACGATGATGAAACTCGGACGCGACCCGGCACTCGGCTCCAGTGTGATGATCACCGCCATCACCGATACCGGCGGATTTTTCATCTTTTTAGGTCTCGCCACCCTGTTCCTGGTCTGATTTTTGCTCAGATAGTCCTTTGCGGCCACGGAAAGAGAAGTTTTGCTTCTGCTCTCCGTGGCCGTTTTTGTTTCTTCCGGCTGAGTTTCTGCCCTCTTATCATCACCCCGCCACAGAGTATTATGATGCCGGACTGACAATATCCGGTGAATATGATCACTTCTGTACTGCTGCTCTGAAATAATCTTCATGCCGCTCACACTTATTTATATTTATTTACCGCTGTTAATTCACGGGTATATTGATAAGCCTTATTCATATAATGCTATTAATCGTATTTTATAAACCCGTATTCCTGGTAAATAATAATAAGGGCTGAACCTTTAATTATTCCGCTAATTATCTGTTCCGGTTTTCATAATATGCTGTCATTCCGGATTCCTTAACGTTATCATCCGTGACGCAAATCATATTTAGTTCAATAATCCACCTTATGGCATACAACAAGAATGTTCATCTTGTTTTGGCCGATGCTGTTTACAATATACGGAACTTCTTGCTATAACAAAGCATACCCTCCGGTAACAGACAATTCCCGTTTTTTATTTCCGGTTATCCCTGTGATAACCGGGATGCTGTTGCCGCCACCTCTCTTTTGGGAAACACAAATGAGAAAAAAAATGACACGACCCCCGTCATTGAATAAATGAGTAAATAAAAGGACATAATTATGACAACCGATACATCGCCATTAAGTCAGCCTCAGGCAAGGCCATTAAATAAAAACGATTATAAAACACTGGGATTATCTTCCCTCGGCGGCACGCTTGAATTCTATGATTTTGTCATATTTGTCTTTTTTACCGGAACACTAACCCACCTGTTTTTCCCGGGTGATAACGAGTTTATCGCCCAGATGAAAACGCTGGGAATTTTCGCCGCCGGTTACCTGGCGCGCCCGCTCGGCGGGATCATTATGGCGCATTTCGGCGATATTATCGGCCGCAAGCGCATGTTTACCCTGAGTATCTTCCTGATGGCAGTGCCGACACTGGTTATCGGTATGCTGCCGACCTATGAAAGCATCGGCGTGGCAGCACCTGTCCTGTTACTGCTGATGCGGATTTTACAGGGTGCGGCTATCGGCGGTGAAATGCCCGGCGCATGGGTATTTATCGCTGAACACACACCGGAACAGCGCTACGGGCTGGGTGTCGGTACGCTGACCTCCGGGATCACCGGCGGTATTTTGCTCGGCTCGCTGGTCGCTATCGCCGTTCAGGCTTCTTATACTGCGGCGGAAGTGACTGCATGGGCATGGCGTATTCCGTTTATCCTCGGTGGTGTGTTCGGCCTGATTTCGGTGTATCTGCGCCGCTTTTTGCAGGAAACCCCGATCTTTAAAGAGATGGCCGCCAAACGGACATTATCCGAAGAGATGCCGGTGAAAACGGTTCTGAAAAACCATAAAATGGCCTGTTTTGTCACCGCCGGGCTGACCTGGTCATTATCCACCGCTATCGTGGTGATCATCCTGATGACCCCGTCCGTTGTGGTGGAAAAGATGTACGGTATTGATCGCACATTGTCATTACAGGCAAACTGCGTGGCCACACTGACCTTAACCCTCGGCTGTATTTTCTGGGGCTGGCTGGAAGATAAGATCGGCAGCCGTGTGACACTGGCATTGTCCTGGGGCGGATTAGCAATCACCGCATTCCACTTCTACAGTGCACTGTCACCGGATATCGCAGCGGCTTCACTGGTGATTAACTATGCGGTGATGGGCTTTTTTGTCGGCGCGATTGCCACCACACCAATCATCAGTACGCGGGCATTTCCGCCGGCAATCCGTTTCTCCGGCCTGTCCTTTGCCTACAACATGGCTTACGCGGTATTCGGCGGCTTAACGCCGATGCTGACCGGTGCCTGGTTACAGAAAAGTGCAATGGCACCGGCGTATTATGTGGCAGGCGTGTCCGTACTGGCGATTATCATCGGTTTCTTACCGCTGGCACACAAAGGCTGGACAGCGCGTAAAGCACAGAATGTGAAAACTGTCGCAGCACAACAGTCTTAACGAAACAGATAAAACAGTAAGGGCGGATGATTATCCGCCCTTTTTCTTTTCCGTCTTCTGAATCAGCGCCAGGCAGGGTTTTTCATTACCGAATATTTACCCGGGCCGATAAAGGCCAGTGCAATACCGCTGATAAAGAAATACATCAGGCTTTCAATCGCCCATGCCCCGGTCGGATCCAGCATAAAGGTCTTATTCACACCGATCATCAGCCAGGCAACAATCATGGTAAAGGACACCAGCAAGGCGGACGGACGAGTCAGAATGCCGAGGATAATAAAGACCGGCGCGACAATTTCCCCGAAATAGGTACCGTAAGCAATAAACTCCGGTAACCCGAAAGAGGCCAGCCCTTTTACCCCCGCCGCGCCGGTGAGTAATTTACCGATACCGTGAAACAACATTAACCCGCCGACCGCCAGCCGCAGTAATAGTTTTCCGGCATCGTCGTGTGATAACAGCCTGTTGATTACACCTGTCATAATATACCCCTGTTGAATGAGAATCTTACTCATTGTGAGTATACGCAGTGATACGCAAAGCGGTAGCGGCAACATTCATTGACGGTAAAAACCGAAAAATCTCATTCATTTTAATTGTTAATAATTTGATGTCAGAAGCGAATCCTTATTCTTTATATTTTCTTATAATATCTGTGTGTTATCTTTTTCAATGATATCAAACAGGTCTCATTTATCAGTCCGTTAACAAAAATTACACTATTTTCATCAAATTATCTGAAAATCACCATCAAAAATACTTACTCATCCGGGATTGTTTCACCACTTTTTTTAAATTAACAATAAGCTGCTTTTTTTCATTCTGCCTGTCAGGCCGGTTCCTGAGTAATACTGGTTTATCTGATAAGGAG
>OKVX01001050.1_pt1 | contig 12229 bp, 10 predicted proteins | sample 1606941 | NCBI WGS metagenome assembly OKVX01 (sample SAMN03281016, study PRJEB24777) | human gut metagenome | isolation source: fecal sample PR161 from 1 month old female Malay infant, caesarean... | reverse complement strand
GTCTTTCAGGAACCCGCTAATATTCCTCTGGCTGGGCCCGCCAACCGCCAGGGACGCATTGCTGCTGATAACATGCTAGATCGTCACAGCCTTTACCATGGCAGTCAGGGGACATCCATTTGTAAGGTATTTTCGCTGAGTATTGGCAGCGTCGGTGCGAATGAAAAGCAGCTGAAAGCTCATGGCACCCGATACGAGAAGGTTTACGTCCATGCCGCTGATCATGCCGGTTACTACCCGGGGGCAACGATGATCAGTCTGAAACTGCTGTTCAGCCCCGATACCGGTAAAATTCTCGGGGCTCAGGCATCAGGGAAAAAAGGGGTTGATAAACGCATCGATGTCCTGTCTGTCGCACAGCGCGCGGGGCTTACCGTCAAAGATCTCGAACATCTTGAGCTGACTTATGCTCCACCTTTTAACAGTGCAAGGGACGTCGTTAACCAGGCTGGTATGGTGGCGACAAATGTAATGAAAGGAGATACGGCCATATGTCATGTCAGCGATGTGTTACAACGGGAACCGGGCAGTTATTGTTTACTTGATATTCGTTCTCCTGCAGAGCTGAAACAATTTGGTGAATATCCTGACGGACTATCCATTCCTCTTGATTCCCTGCGGGAGAATCTTGATAAGTTGCCTGAAGATAAAGAGATTCTTATCGGGTGTCAGAGTGGCCTGCGCGGGCATGTGGCATACCGTATGCTTCAGGCTCACGGTTTCCGGTCATATAATCTGAGTGGTGGCTTTATAACCTGGCAGGCGGTTAATGAGTCGATGAATAAATAAGAGATGACGTGCCATTTGCATGGCACGTCATCTCCCCGTATTCATTGAAAACACATTATGTGGAATGGAAAATCTTCAGGAATAATGAAAGCTATTTAATAATAGCTCTACACTCAGCATTTGTGACATCTCTACGCTGACGCGGGAACAACATGATAAGCGCCCCAGTCAACGCAGACAGAACTGATCCCACCAGTACGCCGACTTTCACTTCATCTATGAGTAACTGGCTTTCCGCAAATGCAAGGTTGCCAATGAAAAGGCTCATGGTAAAACCAATTCCGCACAGAACAGAGACGCCGTATATCTGCAGCCACGAGCTGTTTTCCGGTTTTTTGGCCAGCCCCAGACCGACAGCGAGCAGCGAAAGGCCAAAAACGCCCACCTGCTTACCCAGGAAAAGTCCCGTGGCCACACCAACTGGCACGGGTGACAGAAGATCCTCTGCGGTCAGGCCTGTGAGCGATACGCCTGCATTCGCGAAACCAAACACCGGCAGAATAAGGAAAACCCCCCACGGCTCAAGACCATGTTCAAGTCGCTCCAGAGGTGAACCGGAAGTGCTGTCTGTTTTCAGCGGGATGAAAAGGGCCACCAGAATACCAGCCACCGTAGCATGAACCCCCGACTGCAGCATAAAAAACCACATCAGGCAGCCTGCAACGAGGTAGGGAAACAGTTGCTTCAGGCCGGCCCTGTTCATCATGAACATCATCAGTGCGGTTACCATAGCGCCGCCCAGCATCATGAGTGAAATATGACTGGTATAAAAAATCGCAATAATCGCTACGGCCCCCATGTCATCAAGGATGGCAAGGGCAGAGAGAAAAATCTTCAGTGACGCCGGAACCCGCTTTCCCAGCAAAGTCAGCACGCCGAGCGCGAACGCAATGTCCGTCGCGGCCGGGATAGCCCATCCGCGAAGCGTCTCTGCATTACCGGCATTAAACCAGGCATAAATCAGCGCCGGCACGGCAACGCCCCCCAGCGCCGCAAAACCCGGCAGGGCACGCTGGCTCCATGTTGCCAGTTGACCGGCAAGAAGCTCCCGCTTAATCTCAAGACCGACAAAGAGAAAAAAGATGGCCATCAGGCCGTCGTTGACCCAGTGTTCCGTGGAGAGCCCGGCAGTTTTGTATTTCAGCAGTGATTCATATCCCTCAACCAGTGGAGAGTTGGCTATCACGATGGCTGCTACAGACGCGAGAATGAGTATAATGCCGCCCGCTGCTGGCGAGCTGATAAACCCGCTGATAACTCCGTTAAGTTTATTTCTATTTGCGCGCATGGGCTGTGCTGCCTCCTTTCAGAATGTTTAGACGTGGCTGTTTTCCTGTGGAAAACGTGGGTCTGTCCCTGAAAACACCTGGTGGATGACATTATCAGACTTGCCTGCATGACATCGCCCACCTGAAGCGATTGATAAGAAAATAATTTTATCACAAACGTTTTTCTGCACCGTTGTAATGCGAGTAAATTCCGGTAAATGCCATACACCCTACCTTTCTCAGTCATACACCTTCATGCGCATATGAAAAAGCCTTTGTCTGCTGTAAATTTGCACTCTTGCTATCTCATTTGGTGTAGCCATGTTGGCTATACTCTTCATGGCCGTTTGCAGAGAAAAAGACGCAGCCAGTCGCAACAGCTTGATTTACCAGTTATTGATCACTCAATTGAACCATTAAACGTGTTTTGAGCTCCACTGCTCTCCAAACCCAACTTCAGCATCAAATACCAGCGGTCGACGATCGTGAATATCAATCATTCCCTGGTACTCGATGCCATCACAATGACAAATCCTTCCTGACCGTGTTCAGAATTAAAGGGCGCGTGTCCGATAGCGGCCATAAAAAACGGATGACCATCTGAGCGGAAAATGAATTAAGGCTGTTTGGGGGAACCTTCACCCAGCCAGTTACCACGCGACCAAATGTTATGTTTAACCTTGCTGATATATCTGAGCGGGCATACACTTAACTGTGGGTGATGACGTTCCACCTGGTCCAACCGCCAGAACTCTGGCTGATGACGTCTGACTGATACCTTCATCCCTTATAAAGGAGTCTGTATGTCAGATGTTGTTGTCTTTCACACCATGCTCATCCTGGTTTTGATGCATACATCTTCTTATCCTTGCAGGATAAGCTCGGCGATTTCCCCTTTCAGTTATGGGGAACTGATATGAACATTAATTTTAACCACTCCAATAACGACAGTCAGTCCGCCATGCGTTTTGTCCTGCTAATAGGTATTTTAAGTTTTTTTGCTGATTTTACCCATGAAGGCGCAAGAAGCATTCTGGGCTCCTACCTTGCGTCCCTGCAGGCCAGTGCATTTGCTGTTGGTGCTGTGAGTGGTTTTGGTGAGCTGATGGGGTATTCCCTGCGATTTTTCTCTGGACGAATAGCGGAGTCCATCGGTAAATTCTGGCCAATTACGATAACGGGATATGCTGTTCAGATGACTGCTGTCCCGGCGCTTGCCCTGACAGATAACTGGCATAGTGCCGCAGTACTTATTATCCTGGAAAGGACAGGACGGGCCATACGTATCCCCACACGAGACGCAATGCTTTCGCACGCAGCAAATAATATTGGAGGGTACGGCTGGACATTTGGTATTCATGAGGCATGCGACCAGCTGGGAGCCCTGTCAGGCCCCCTCGTGATGTCATGGGTGCTCATGAAAGGAGGCGATTTTCATCGTGCATTTGCTGTCCTGCTTATTCCGGCCTGTATTAATATCATTCTTGTTTTAACCGCCCGATATTTTTATCCCAGTCCGGAGAAATTTGAATCTGATCAAAAGAATGTGACTTCACCGAAGCGTTTACCTGATACCTTCTGGATGTACCTTACCGGAGCCTGCTTCGTTGCTGTTGGGTTCGCTGATTATCCTCTGCTGGCCTATCATTTCACCCGCGATAATATACTCAGCGTTAACTCGATCCCGATACTGTATGCGACTGCCATGGGATTCAGTGGCTCATCCTCCCTCCTTTTCGGACGATTATTCGACCGCTTCGGATTCCGCTTACTTATTGTCCTGACTGCGATAACTGCAATGTTCTCGCCCCTGATTTTTTTTGGCGGAATAACCGGAGGAATAGCCGGAGCTTTACTCTGGGGAATAGGTACCGGTGTTCACGAATCGATTATTCCGGCCGCAGTATCTCCTATGGTCAGTGCAACTCGAAGAGCTTCTGCATTCGGGCTGTTTACCGGTGCTTACGGTGCATTCTGGTTTGCCGGCAGTGCCATAATGGGGTTGCTTTACGATTACTCTGTTTTATATATGGTTATTTTCTGTGTGGTCAGTCAGATGATGGCCTTACCCTTTTTTTTCTGGGTATGTAAAAGGAAAGAATTCATCAACTGACCGACCGGAAAGGATTTTTATCTGAATGATATCAGTTTAAAGCGATTGCAGAATTCTGTTATTTCTTTCTCAAATTTTTTCAGGAACAGGTTAATGATTGTCGTTGCTATGACGGAAACAAGTGCTGCGCCAATCATATCTCCCGGAAAATGAACCCCGAGAAATATTCTTGACCATGCAACAAGAAAACTGGCAACAAGCACCAATATACCTGGCTTTAACGCTTTTCCGCTTATTAGCGACAGTGCAAAACAGAGAAACAGAGTGACGTGATCGCTAGGGAATGAATAATCTGCGGTATGTTTAAACCAGACATATCCTACAGGTATCATAAACGGGCGGGGATGGGGCCAGATAGTGCCGATTACGAGGCTCAGGACAAGTCCTGTCATCATAGTCAGGCTGCATCTTAACATGAGCTTTTTGCCTTTCCCCTGGCCTGCAAACCAAACGATAAGAACCGCCAATGGAATGGCGTAGATAATAACGTTCGCGCAGATATAGGCAAACTGCAGTAAGCCATCAGTGGTGCCCGGTTGTGCGTTCATTGTGAGAAAGATCTGACGATTATATGTTTCCAGTTGCTCCAGCATGACAATCCAGCTCAAAAAAAAGAAATCACCATATCCGCATTTACTTAAGGTGAGGTTAAGAATGCTCCTTTAGTCTCTTTCGGCATGGTGGGCTATGGATTCTTTTAGATTTCTCATGTAAGATTGATTTACAAGGTGATGGTGTTCCACCTTTCCCAACCGCCCGGCATATTAAGTCGGGATGATGACGCCTGATATACAACTGTTGCTTTTTTTCTATGCATGTATGTCAGGTGATTTTATGAAGATTCAAAATTACACTCCCTCAAGCTATTCATCTGATGATTCAGAAGAATTTGTCTACGTTTTCGGCCACAAGAATCCTGACAGTGACAGCATTTGCAGCGCACTGGTTGTTGCTGACTGGCTGAACCATTGCGGGTGCCGGGCATCAGCCTTTCGTCTGGGAAAACTTAACTCCGAGACAAACTATATTCTTGGTAGAGCCGGAATCAATGCGCCCGAGTTACTGGATACCTCTCTCACAGACAAGAGCGTCTGGCTGGTCGACTTTACTGATGCCGAGCAGGGACCTGATAGCTTAGCGGAAAGCAACATCATCGGGATTATCGATCATCACCGCCTCGGAACCTTGACGACTAAAACTGTACCTGACATATGGGTTCGTGCCGTTGGATGCTGTGCGACAGTGATCCATTCAATTCTGCTGAATGAGAGCAATATGACGCTGACTCAACCCCAGGCTATTCTGCTTATGGGGGCGATTATGAGTGATACTGTCGCGCTTAGCGGCCCGACGACAACTCTCCATGACAGAAATGCAGTGGAGCACTTACGTCGGATTGCCGGTGTCGACTACCACACTTTTGTTGACGAATTATTGGCAGCCAAGACCTCTCTTGACGGGGGGTCCGCAGCAGATCTCTTTCAGCGCGATGCCAAACAATATCTTATTAAAAATAAAGTATTGCTGGTATCTCAGATTGAACTCCGTCAGATGTCAGATATTGATCCCCACCTCCCGGCATTACTCCGTGAACTTAAAACCTTCGTAACAAATTCAGTGGATGTGGCAGTCCTTATACTGACGGATATCACAAATAAGTATTCTGTAATCTACAGTTCTGACAGTCAGCTTACAGGGAATAATACACCTACAGAATTGCCAGGAATGACCAGTCGTAAAAAGGAAATTCTCCCGTGGCTGACCGAACATCTATCCTCAGTAGAGAGGTGATATATGCACATGTATAAACATGCCTTGTTACTGGTGCAGGGAGAAAGCGATGGTCTTTTGCTTCTGCAACATGCCGAACGCCTGGCAAGAGAAATGGGGACGAAAATTACTGTCGGACACATTAATGCTGACTACCGTGAACTTGATTACACAAGCGACTCTCTCACAAAAGACCGGCAGTCTCGTGAGGTCATTGAAACTAAAGCAATGCTCAGCCGTCTTGTCGAGAACAGCAGTATTAATATCAGCGTAAAATCGATTGTAACCATAAGACGTTTCAGAGACGTCGAGGCGCTTGTCAGGCATGAAGAAGTGGATCTCGTCATGCTCGGGCACAAGAACCGGTTTTTTGGCGTTTTCTCTTCCTTTTCTTTCGAGTTCATTAACCACCTGTCGGTTGATGTCCTTATCAAACATATTTCTACCCCCTAGACGAGAGCACTATTATGAGCTACGAAATTGAACGTATTTTTGCAAGGGAAATCCTGGATTCCCGCGGCAATCCCACCGTTGAAGTGGAAGTCACTTCCGCAGGCAACATTGTCGCGCGCGCATCAGTGCCCTCAGGAGCCAGCACCGGTTCGCGGGAAGCCATTGAGCATCGTGACGGGGATTCAAAGCGCTTTGGTGGCAAAGGTGTCTTGGATGCGGTCCGCAAAGTGAACACTGAAATAAATGATGCCCTGCACGGGTATGATGTGCGCCGGCAGAAAGATATCGATGCCTGCCTGATAGCACTGGATGGCACAGAAAACAAAGCCCGTCTGGGGGCAAATGCAATACTGGGTGTCTCGCTGGCTGTCGCAAGACTGGCCGCCAAAATTTCCCGGATGCCTCTTTACCGTTATCTCGGTGGGGTGGGGGCAAATCTTCTGCCTGTCCCCTGCATGAATATCATCAACGGCGGTGTTCATGCTCGCTGGCAGGGCGCTGATTTTCAGGAGTTCATGATTGCTCCCTGGGGCGCATCCTCCGTTAGGGAAGCGATCCGCTGGGGCAGTGAGGTTTACCAGTCTCTCCGCCAGGTGTTACTCGAAAAGGGGCTGTCTGCCGGTGTCGGAGACGAAGGTGGTTTTGCACCGATGGTCTCTTCAAATCGACAGCCTCTGCAATTGATTGTTGAAGCCATCAAAAGAGCCGGTTACAGACCCGGAGACGATATTGTCATCTGTATGGATCCCGCCTCCAGTGAATTCTATGCCGATGGTAAATACACCCTGCGCACAGAAAATACGCAACTCAGTGCAGAAGAAATGACCCGGTATTATGAACAGCTTGTTGATGAATTCCCGATCGTCCTGATTGAGGATGGGCTGGCTGAGGATGACTGGGATGGCTGGAAGGTGCTCAGCCAGGCCCTGGGACATAAAGTGGAGCTGGTAGGTGATGATATTTTCGTCACTAATGTGAAGTACATTCAGAGAGGTATTGAGGAAAAGCTGGCGAATGCCGCACTCATAAAACTCAACCAGATTGGCACTCTGAGTGAGACCATTCAGGCTGTACAGCTTTGCCAGGATCATGACTGGGGCGCATTCATCTCGCACCGGAGTGGGGAAACCGTTGACAGTTTTATTGCTGATATGACCGTCGGACTCAGGGCCGGACACCTTAAAACGGGGGCGCCAAGCCGGGGTGAACGGATTGAGAAGTATAACCAGCTGATGCGTATTGAGGAAGAGCTCGGAGAAGCCGCCGTGTTTGCAGGAAAATCGGCGTTCAGAAAGCAATAATTCAGACCAACTCTCCCGGAGCCGTCTCCGGGAGAGATCAGGGAGCAGCCATGAATATCAAAGTGTTGATTCTGTCGACTGTGGTGGGAATACTGACAACCAGCTTTATTTTTCTCATTGCCGACGTTGTGTGGGGATACCTTCCGGACAGTGCCGGGGTAATAATTATTGCCCTTTTCATTGGCAGCACTTGTCATCTGCTGGTCCGAAATTTGATGAATAAAAGCTCTGAAAACAGTCATCTCTGACTTGTTAACACAGCTCTTTAGCCGCATCAGTCTGAACTGACCCTGTTATTTCCGGAGCCGCGTATGGGGAAAATCGTTTTACTTCGCCATGGGGAAAGTACATGGAATGAAGAAAACCGTTTCACGGGCTGGACTGATGTCCCTCTGACCTCCACAGGGCAGGAGGAGTCCAGACTTGCCGGAATGAGGCTGAAACAGGCGAATATCACCATTAACTCAGCCTGCACCTCTCTGCTTAGTCGGGCCAATCATACTCTCTGGATAGTGATGCAGACACTGGGGAAGCTATGGCTTCCGGTGGATAAGAGCTGGCGACTTAATGAACGTCATTACGGTGCCCTGCAGGGAATGAATAAGGATACTGCAGCAGGACTGCTCGGCGACAAGGTGGTTACATACTGGCGAAGAAGTTTTCGTGGTGTCCCACCGTTAATGCAAACTGTTCCCCCCGAAGAACTGAACGACATCCGCTATCGTGACCTGAACAACGCTCATTTTCCCAGAGGCGAAAGCCTGGAAATGTGTCAGAAAAGATTGCTTCCTTACTGGTTCAGCGTGGTTTTGCCAAAAATTCAGGCAGGCGATACCGTTCTGATAGTCAGTCATGCCAACAGTTTGCGGGCTTTGGTCATGTATCTTGACAACTACGATGAGAATGACGTTCAGGATCTACACATACCCACTGGATTGCCTGTTATCTATGAATTCAATGCAGGTGGAATGATAACCGCACGTACACGGCTCGAATCGGGCTCTGGATAGTTAACTGTTGAGGTGATATGTACAAAACGTATATTGCTGTGATTATTGGTGGTTCGCTTGGCTGTCTTCTGCGCTGGTTCTTCTCGATGCGGCTGAACAATCTCTTTCCCAACATCACTTTTGGTACATTACTGGTGAACCTGCTCGCAGGGTTCATTATTGGTGTGTCGCTGGCATTTTTCACACGGCAACCGCAGCTTGATCCTGCCTGGAAGCTATTAGTAACAACGGGATTTTGCGGTGGTTTGTCGACATTTTCTACTTTTTCAGCCGAGATAGTTTCCTTGTTACAGAACGGCAATTATATCTGGGCCGTGATCTCCGTCATGACCCACGTAATGGGATCCCTCCTGATGACGGCTGCAGGATTTTTCATTGTAACACTATTTTAAACCTGCCGTTTACGACCGAGCCTCCCTGAGGACAGGTTCAGAGGGTTGCATCCCGAAAACCTGTCCATAGAGATCTTCGCCAAAGCTCGTATCCAGAGGTATTCCTTCCGTTATCCGGAATGAACGGGTTCCATTTTCACATCTCTCCGCGCAGAGGAACACAGTATGCTGATGGTGCTCAGTAAAATAGGAACAGGCAAATTCAGATGTGTGGGTTACAAAAAATATTTTTACATTACAGTCACTGAGTGAGGTCACCACGTTGCGAATAATGTCAGCTCCTTCCCGGCTGTTTGTGGCAGAAAATGATTCGTTGAACAGTACCAGATCATCTTTATGCAGTTGACTGACAATGTCATTCATTCTCCGGAGTTCTTCATCCAGTTTACCACTGACGAGATGGCTATCTTCTTCACATTTATAGTGCGTCAGTATCTGTCTGCTGACATCCGATGAGAAATTATTGGCAGTGACAAAAAGACCGGTTTGCATCATTAATTGCGCAAGACCAAGACTGCGTAAAAACGTAGACTTCCCTCCCTGATTTGCGCCTGTAATAATGTACGTATTACAGTTATCGGCTCTCAGGCTATTCGCTGTGACCGGGTTAAGGGATGTCAGAGCAAGGCATGGATCATAAAGAGAGTCCAGTTTAAGATAACGTTCTCGCTTAGGCAAAGGAACAGGAAAACATAAAGGTACTTTTTTCTCCGTCAGTCGTTCTGAGAGATTAATGCACGCAACATAAAATCCAAGCTCTGTTTTTAACGATTTGAAGAAACCCAGAATATGTGAGGTGGAATGGGACATCGCATCTGCTATGAGCTTAAGACCTTCATCTTCCAGATCGCTCAGTGCTCTGAAACCGTTCTCATCGCGAGGAGCTATTTTAATGATATATTGTTCTTCTTTTCTGGAAAATAATCGCTGAAGCCAGTTTTTATCTGATTTATTGGGTTTGCGTAAAACATAGTCATAGCTTTTATTTCCTTGGCCGATTTTGGCACTTATCAGAACACCTTTCTTAAACTCCATCAGGTGAAGATGATGTTCTATCTCCGTGAGATAACTTTCATTAAGCTCATTAATGAACATGCTGAATAATTTTTTTATACCGGCAGATTCAAAATGAAGAATGTTTTTGGTCATAAATTCACGTATTTTTCTGATATAATCAAGGATAAAGTGAACAAATGAAATGGACTGATGAAGGACTGCTGAAGGGTAATGGCCAAAAACACCATAACTGAGCTTTTCTTTCTCCATCCTTAGACACTCTGATACCATGTCATATAACAGTCGGACCAGTTCAGGGTTATAAAGACAATCACGAAGAATGTCCTGACGATATTCTATTTCCTGAATGTCGGTAAGAAGTCGGGAGAGTGCATTTTTTATAATTTGATATAAATAGTCATCACCACCAGACATGGCACTGAAAATGACTTCCATTTCCAGATCTTTTTCCAGAAGAGAAAAATGTGGCGGACAGGGTTCATCCATTACAAAGTCTTTATTTCTGAAAAGCAGATTCGGTTTCATGATTTAATTCTCGCTTTTATATCATCTCGGTTCAGATGGTATTTATCAACCAGTGTTTGTGACCAGGCCACTCCATCGGCTTTTTTCCTTATAATTTTGTAGGTTCTGACAGCTTCATTTCCGTGTTCAACACAGCTCAGCATACTGACGATTGACGGGCTGATTTTCGTCAGCTCATCAATGAATGTTACCAGTACACACAGCGCGTCCAGCGCAATGACCTTTTGTGTTACCATGGAGCCCAGATAAATCGCATCACGTGTGGTAGTTGAAGTAAATATTTCATTCATAATGATGAGACTGCGGGATGTCGCCACATCAAGAATATTTTTCATCCTCACCAGATCATCATATAATTTACCACGAAGGTTATGAATGTTTTCACTGTTTTCAAAGTGCGTATATATATCATCAACAAGAAACAGTCGTGCTTCCCGAGCCGGGACGTAAATACCTAACAGTGCCAGATAATGTAACTGACCAACCATTCTCGCAAAGGTCGTTTTTCCTCCCTGGTTAGGCCCAGAGATGACCATAATACGCTCCTGCTTCTGCAGATAAAAATCATTAAAAACGATCTTCTCTTGTGTATTCCGAAGGGACTCAGCGAGTGATATATCGCAGGCATCCGATGCAAAAATTGCCTTCCTGTCCTGAGTTAATTCGGGTATACAGGCCGCTATTCCGTGAAGACGGAGCATCCTGAAATATTCAATGCAGGCAAGATAAAACTGCACTTCTCTGTCAAATCTTTTAAGGGTTTCATTTTGAAATGCCACGTTTTTGGAAATGAAATCGTCTAGCTCAGAAAATATATTCTGAAACAGGGAGGCCACAGCATCCAGGATTCTTGCTTCCAGATTGTTCATCCTTAATTCTTGTGAATGAATATCTTTTTCCTCAGTGGAGGAATGTTGTCTGAATTTACCAAAGACACTGAGAATCTCATCGCTGTAGTTTATTTCACTGTGATAGGACTTTATCGTAACAGAATCGCCTTTTATACGCATGGAGTACTGAATACCTTCTATTTTGGTCTTTATTTCTTTTGCTGTCTGATAAAGAACAATAAATTCTTCACCTCCCACGTAGCCGGACAGAAAGGTTCTGAAATTTGTCATACCACAGGATGTAAGAGATATCGACTGCAGGCTATTCTCAAGTTCAGTTACAGCATCGCAGTAGAGAAGGATACTCTCCAGATCCCATCGCCTCTTTTGATAGTGATAGTACTGATACTCTTTTTTATGGCTAATCTCCTGTATTTTTTTCATTGCGGAAGAAAATGAGATCAGTGACTGATAAAGTGTTTGTTCTGCAATGTCCTGAATGACACCCTGTCGGTAGTATATATCTGATATATATTTCAATGGAGAGAAAAATATCTCCTTAAGATTATATTCCTCACGTCCATGCAAGATTGCATTGATGACCCGATCAAGGTTTAGATCGACAAAAAAATGTGGAGATTGCTCGTTTTTTTTATGCACTTCTGTGATTTCCTGAGATGCATATACTATACTTAAAAAATTCATGATAATCCCCTGAATGATTTTGTCTCTGTATAGTTCATAAAGCCGGGTAATATATA
>OKVX01001043.1_pt1 | contig 12308 bp, 10 predicted proteins | sample 1606941 | NCBI WGS metagenome assembly OKVX01 (sample SAMN03281016, study PRJEB24777) | human gut metagenome | isolation source: fecal sample PR161 from 1 month old female Malay infant, caesarean... | reverse complement strand
TCGGGGTATTCATCCGGCCAAAACGTGGTGTGCAGGCGGTTAGTATTTGATAACACAACGACACGATGCCCCTGCTCACGCAGTTTATGCATGATGTCGATAACCTCAGGGCGCAAGGCGACAAACACGGCCTGCCAGCCGTGAGAGAACTGCTCGTAACTTAGCGGCAGCGCCATCTCATGACATAGCGCCTCGGCAAAGGCTTCATCCGTTATTTCACCTCGCTCGTGCTGGTGAAAAGCCTCCCCCATGGTGAAACTTTGCTTTAGCGAAGCCAACGGTACACGACTTAGATCGCTCCATGTGCCCAACACGCGGTTGAAGTCGATATCGACAATCACATTACCCAAATCAAAGATATAGAGCATGCCCTTCTCCTTATTCGCCGTGGATGAATAACTGTAGCGGGAAAGGAGAAGTTTGACTATGCGAGAGTGATGGCTGCGAAGTTATCGGGCCATCATTGGGAAGAATTACACAGCCAGAGCATCATCCTGTGAAGGACTCACCTGCACAATTTCAACCTGCTGTGACTGGAGTAAATTGTGCAATGCCGGACCTGGGTATTCATCAGTAAACAGCGCAGTCACCTGAGACACGTTACCAATTTCTACCGCGGCAGAAGCCGTATATTTCGTATGATCCGCTGCCAGCAGAATGTGTCTTGAATGGGACATCATCGTTTTCACTACGCTGGCCTCGTTAACATCAAACTCCAGCAGCGCGCCGTCACTTTCAATCGCGCCAACGCTGGTAACCAGGTAGTCGGCCCGAAAATCAGCCACAAATGCCGAGGCAGAAGGACCAATGATGCCGCTGTTGTGCGGGCGTAACGTTCCACCTGGTACCATAACTTCAAAACGCGGATTGTTATACAGAATATGCGCCACGCGCAGGCTGTTGGTGATGATGCGCAAATGGTTATGGTTTAACAGCGCGCGGGCCACCTGCTCCACGGTGGTGCCTATGGTAATAAACACCGTCGAACCGTCAGGAATATAGTCAGCCACCGCCTCCGCGATGGCTTTCTTCTCTTCCGTCCACGAGACTTCACGCTGCTCAAAAGCCGTATTCACCACGCTGGAGGCTCTACCCGCGCCACCATGATGACGCGTAATTAATCCCTGCTCGCTGAGTTTACGAATATCACGACGCACGGTCTGCGTGGACACGTCCAGCAGGCTGGCCAGCTCGTCGATATTCATATAACCGCGCTCGCTAATCAGCATAAGCAGTTGATCGTGTCGCGGGTTACCGGTCAGTTCGGTAAGACTCATGAAATTTCCTCGAAAAACCATTGCCCTGGCATTTTATACAAAAAGTGACAGAAAAGATCGGGTTTGATCACAGTCAGGGATTCCGGCCCTTCCTCCCGGACGCGTGCATTTTAACGCAGCAACTCCGCTGGCAAACCTGACGGCCTCTTCTGGAGCATCGCCCCCAGCCAGGCTGAATGCGAGCGCACCGTGGAAAACATCTCCAGCTCCCGTAGTATCCACAACATCAACTTTAAATCCAGATTGATGCTGCAACGTATTATTTTTTATCCAGTCACAGCCTTCGCTCCCTCGTGTCACATAAACATGACCATTTGTGAGCGTTTGCGATTTTTTTAGTCCAACGACAGGATCGGTTATCCCGGTTAAACGCGCCAGACCCGGTTCAGAGAACGCCGCATGATCGCTCAACGCCACCAGCTCACTGATATCTTGTGGCGTGACATCACCATCCAGTACCGTCATCACTCCCGCCCGACGCGCCAGCGTGAACGCCTGCCTGGCGCCTTCGTGCCAGCGAACATCCGCCAACACCACATCCCACTGGGAAAAATCGATCTCATTGAGCCAATCAGCATCCGGCAATAAATCCGGGCTGGGATAGTTAACGATAATCCGTTCCCCTTGCGCATCAACCATAATTGCCGATTGCGAAGACTTCGCCCCTGCATAGCGCCGGGTGTAGCGGGTATTTACCCCCAGGGATTCCAGCTCCGCCAGCAGGCTATTTCCGGTGTCGTCATCGCCCACACGGCCAATAAAGTCCACCTGCGCGCCCAGCTTCGCTGCAGCCACTGCGGCCGTTGCAGCAGGCCCGCCGCCCACTTCGGTATAGCGCTTCGCCACATATTTACCTCCTTCAGTCGGTAAACCTTCTACGTAATAGATGCGATCCATCACGGTAATACCCACACAAGCAACACGAATCATGGTCATTCCTTAGGCGTTTCAAGATGTGATCATTTTAATTTCACAAAATGTTTAAAAAGTGACGGCTGTCAATTTTTTGACCATAAATTACAAATACGATCAAAAACAGACAAAAACAAACGACCTTAAATGACAAAAAATGACATCCACGTCTCAGGAGAACGTTATGGCAGTTATAGCATTTATCGGATTAGGTCAGATGGGTTCACCCATGGCGAGCAACTTGCTGAAGCAGGGTCATCAACTCAGCGTCTTTGACGTTAACCCGGATGCCGTTCAGCGCCTGGTGGAAAAAGGAGCCCAACCTGCCAACAGCCCGGCTCAGGCAGCAAAAGGGGCAGAATTTGTTATCACAATGCTGCCAAACGGCGATCTGGTGCGCAGCGTACTGTTCGGTGAGCAGGGTATCTGCGAAAACCTCTCCCCGCAGGCATTAGTGATTGATATGTCGACTATTCACCCACTGCAAACCGACAAACTGATCGCCGATATGCGTGACAAAGGCTTCGACATGATGGATTGCCCGGTTGGACGTACCTCCGATCACGCTATCGCAGGAACGCTGTTGCTGCTGGCAGGTGGAACGGCACAGCAGGTAGAACGCGCCACACCGGTTCTGATGGCGATGGGCAATGAATTGATCAACGCAGGCGGTCCCGGTATGGGCATTCGCGTCAAGCTCATCAATAACTACATGAGCATCGCGTTAAACGCCCTGTCTGCCGAAGCCGCCGTGTTGTGCGAAGCGCTCGGCCTCTCCTTCGATGTGGCCTTGCAAGTCATGAGCGGCACTCCCGCCGGGAAAGGCCACTTCACTACCTCCTGGCCGAACAAAGTGCTGAAAGGCGATCTTTCCCCGGCCTTCATGATCGATTTAGCTCATAAGGATCTTGGCATCGCTCTGGACGTTGCCAACCAATTACACGTACCGATGCCGCTCGGCGCCGCCTCCCGCGAAGTCTATAACCAGGCGCGCGCCGCAGGTCGTGGCCGGGAAGACTGGACCGCCATTCTTGAACAGGTTCGCGCATCCGCCGGGCTAAATAAACACACAGATAAGTAAGGACTGAACAATGACGAAGTACACCCTGAAAGATATTACCCGCGCTTCCGGCGGTTTTGCCATGCTGGCAGTCGATCAGCGCGAAGCCATGCGCTTAATGTTTGCCGCAGCGGGTGCAAAATCCCCGGTCAATGACAGCGTGCTGACCGATTTCAAAGTCAATGCGGCAAAGATCCTGTCCCCCTATGCCTCCGCCATTCTGGTGGATCAGCAGTTCTGCTACCGCCAGGTAGTAGAGCAAAACGCGGTAGCCAAAAGCTGCGCCATGATTGTGGCCGCTGATGAGTTTATTCCGGGTAACGGAATTCCGGTCGATAGCGTAGTGATTGATAAAAAAATCAACCCGCAGGCTGTGAAGCAAGATGGTGCCAAGGCTCTCAAACTGCTGGTGCTGTGGCGTAGCGATGAAGATGCCCAGCAGCGCCTGGATATGGTGAAAGAATTCAATGCGCTATGCCATTCCAATGGTCTGCTGAGCATCATTGAGCCGGTTGTTCGTCCACCGCGCCGCGGCGATAAGTTCGATCGCGAACAGGCCATCATCGATGCCGCAAAAGAGCTGGGCGACAGCGGTGCCGATCTCTACAAGGTCGAAATGCCGCTGTACGGCAAAGGAACCCAACAGGAATTGCTTAGCGCCTCTCAGCGCCTGAATGAAAACATCAACATGCCGTGGGTCATTCTCTCCTCTGGTGTGGATGAAAAACTGTTCCCACGCGCGGTCAGCGTAGCAATGACCGCAGGCGCATCCGGCTTCCTGGCCGGGCGTGCGGTCTGGTCATCCGTTGTGGGCCTGCCGGATACCGAACTGATGCTGCGTGATGTTTCCGCACCGAAGTTGCAGCGTCTGGGCGATATCGTCGACGAAATGATGGCCCGCCGCTAATAGAGGATCAAAGCATGAAATGGTTTAACACCCTAAGCCACAACCGCTGGCTGGAACAAGAAACCGATCGCATCTTTAACTTTGGTAAGAACGCGGCGGTGCCCACTGGGTTTGGTTGGTTAGGAAACAGTGGTCAGGTCAGAGCGGATATGGGAACACATCTGTGGATCACCGCCCGCATGCTGCACGTCTATTCCGTTGCCGCCTCCATGGGTCGCCCAGGTGCATATCAACTCGTCGACCACGGCATTAAGGCGCTGAACGGCGCGCTACGCGACACACGTTACGGCGGCTGGTACGCCTGCGTAAATGACGAAGGCGTGATGGATGCCTCCAAACAGGGCTATCAGCATTTCTTCGTTTTACTTGGCGCGGCAAGCGCGGTCACTACCGGTCATCCACAGGCCAGAAAATTGCTGGATGACGCCATCGAGGTGATTGAGAAGTACTTCTGGAGCGAAGACGAACAAATGTGCCTGGAGTCCTGGGACGAAGCCTTCAGCCAGACAGAAGATTATCGCGGCGGCAACGCTAACATGCACGCGGTCGAAGCTTTCCTGATCGTGTATGACGTGACTCATGACCGTAAATGGCTCGATCGCGCACTGCGTATCGCTTCAGTGATTATTCACGACGTGGCCCGTAGCGGGGAGTACCGCGTCAATGAACACTTCGATTCACAGTGGAACCCAATCCGCGATTACAACAAAGAGAATCCAGCGCATCGTTTCCGCGCCTATGGCGGCACGCCGGGCCACTGGATCGAGTGGGGCCGCCTGATGCTGCATCTGCATGCCGCGCTGGAAGCTCGCTTCGAAACGCCGCCTGCCTGGCTGCTGGAAGATGCAAAAGGACTTTTCCACGCCACTATCCGCGACGCCTGGGCACCGGACGGCGCAGACGGTTTTGTCTATTCGGTGGATTGGGACGGCACACCGATCGTTCGCGAAAGAGTGCGCTGGCCGATAGTCGAAGCGATGGGCACCGCCTACGCCCTGTACACCCTCACAGGCGACAGCCAGTACGAAGCCTGGTACCAGAAATGGTGGGATTACTGCATCACCTACCTGATGGATTACGAGACCGGTTCATGGTGGCAGGAACTGGATACCGATAACAAGGTGACCACCAAAGTCTGGGACGGCAAGCAGGATATTTACCATCTGCTGCACTGCCTCGTGATCCCACGTTTGCCGCTGGCTCCGGGTCTTGCACCGGCAGTTGCAGCCGGTCTGCTGGATATCAACGCCAAATAAGTCACGAGGTGAGCAGTCATGCATAGCGGTGGAAAAACCCTTCATCTTCAGGCTGGCCATTACCAGGCGAAAATCGTCACGGTTGGCGCTGGGTTAGCAGAATTGACGCACCTTGGGCGTCACATCGTTATTCCACATCAGCCGGAAGAGATGCCGCTGGCACATTTGGGAAAAGTGTTAATTCCCTGGCCAAACCGTATTGCAGACGGCTGCTATCAACATAACGGCAAGATCTTTCAGCTTGCCGTTAACGACCTTGTTTCGCATACCGCCATTCATGGATTACTGGCCTGGCGAGACTGGCAGATTAACCAACTGTCAAACACGGAAGTGTCGCTGACGATTTTTCTGCCGCCTTCTTATGGTTATCCCTTCGCGCTGCATTCAGAGGTGATTTACCGGCTGGATGCTGCCCGCGGACTGCACGTCTTTATTCGTACACAGAATGTGGGTGACGAAATCGCCCCGTATGGCGCGGGCGCACATCCCTATTTGACCTGTAATCTGCAACCCATTGATGACTGTGAATTAACACTCCCGGTGAGTGAAGAAACATGTGATGAACGATATTTCACCACGCCGCAACGCATTGCGCAGACCGCTATCGATCATACGTTCAGGACTATGCCACCTGACGCTGAGTGGGAAGTCAGGATGACCAGCCCATCGCAAAACATGTCCACTTTTTTACGCAGCCACCAGCCCTGGTTGCAAGTGTATACCGGCGAAAAATTAGCACGGCGCGGCCTGGCAGTAGAACCGATGACCTGCCCGCCCGACGCCTTTAACTCCGGAATTAGCCTGATTCATCTCGCGCCCGGAGAACAACATCAGATGCATTTTTTAATCGGCAGTGAATAACAGATTTCCGACAAATTACCGAATTACCCTATTTTTACGGAGACAATAATGAATTCGCTACAACAACGGTCAACCGCCTTAGAACTCACATCATTACCTGATGGATTTGCTTTAACGTACCACCAGCGCCTGATTTTACGCCACAGCACAGAAACGCCCTGCCTGTGGATCGGCGCTGGCGTTGCCGACATTGACATGTTTCGCGGCAACTTCAGCATTAAAGACAAGCTCAATGAGAAAATTGCCCTGACCGACGCCACGGTCAGCGAGTCGCCTGACGGCTGGCGGGTGCATTTCAGCCGCGGTGATACCATCAACGCCACGCTGCATATTTCTACCGATGAACAAGGTCGCCTGAAGCTGGATCTGCACAACGGCGATCTCAACCATAACCGCATTTGGCTGCGACTGGCCGCTAATCCAGACGATCATATCTACGGCTGCGGCGAACAGTTCTCTTACTTCGACTTACGCGGTAAACCTTTCCCGCTGTGGACCAGCGAACAGGGCGTGGGCCGAAACAAAAACAGCTATGTCACCTGGCAAGCCGACTGTAAAGAGAACGCCGGCGGCGACTACTACTGGACCTTCTTCCCGCAACCGACCTTCGTCAGCACGCAGAAGTACTACTGCCACGTTGATAACAGTTGCTATATGAATTTCGACTTCAGCGCGCCGGAGTATCACGAACTGGCGCTGTGGGAGGACAAAACCACCCTGCGCTTTGAGTGCGCTGATACCTACATCTCTCTGCTGGAAAAATTGACTGCACTGTTAGGACGCCAGCCGGAGCTGCCGGACTGGATCTACGATGGCGTCACGCTCGGTATTCAGGGCGGTACTGAGGTTTGCCAGAGCAAACTGGACACCATGCGTAACGCAGGCGTGAAAGTAAACGGCATCTGGGCGCAGGACTGGTCCGGGATCCGCATGACCTCCTTTGGCAAGCGCGTGATGTGGAACTGGAAATGGAACAGCGACAATTATCCGCAGTTGGATAGCCGTATTAAGCAGTGGAAAGAAGAAGGCGTGCAGTTCCTCTCCTACATCAACCCGTATGTTGCCAGCGATAAAGATCTCTGTGCCGAAGCGGCCAAACACGGTTATCTGGCGAAAGATGCATCCGGCGGCGATTACCTCGTAGAGTTTGGCGAGTTTTACGGCGGCGTGGTCGATCTGACCAACCCGGAAGCCTACGACTGGTTCAAAGAGGTCATCAAGAAAAACATGATCGAACTGGGCTGCGGCGGCTGGATGGCAGATTTTGGCGAATACCTGCCGACAGATACGTATCTGCACAACGGCGTCAGCGCCGAGATCATGCACAACGCCTGGCCCGCACTGTGGGCGAAATGTAACTACGAAGCGCTACAGGAGACCGGCAAACTCGGCGAGATCCTGTTCTTTATGCGTGCGGGTTACACCGGTAGCCAGAAATACTCCACCATGATGTGGGCGGGCGATCAGAACGTGGACTGGAGCCTTGACGACGGTCTGGCTTCCGTCGTTCCTGCGGCGCTGTCGCTGGCGATGACCGGGCACGGCCTGCACCACAGCGATATCGGCGGCTACACCACGTTGTTTGACATGAAACGCAGCAAAGAACTGCTGCTGCGCTGGTGTGACTTCAGCGCCTTCACGCCGATGATGCGCACCCACGAAGGTAACCGCCCTGGCGATAACTGGCAGTTTGATGGCGATGCAGAGACTATTGCCCACTTTGCCCGCATGACCACCGTCTTCACCACCCTGAAACCGTATCTCAAACAGGCCGTCGCGCAAAACAGCGCTACCGGTCTGCCGGTGATGCGCCCGCTGTTCCTGCATTACGAAGACGATGCGCGGACCTATACCCTGAAATATCAGTATCTGCTGGGACAAGATCTGCTGGTTGCGCCGGTTCACGAACAAGGCAAGTCCGACTGGACCCTGTATCTGCCGGAAGATAGCTGGATAAATGTCTGGACCGGGGAAACTTACCAGGGCGGTGAAATTACCGTGGATGCGCCTATTGGCAAGCCTCCGGTGTTTTATCGCGCGAAGAGTGAATGGGCGTCACTGTTTGCCACTTTACGCAACATCTAATACGGCTCGCCCGTGGGGAGACTCACGGGCACATGGAGAATAATAATGAGTCAGACCTCTTCTAATCCGGCAACCCTACGCTTGCCGTTCAAAGAAAAACTCGCCTATGGGATGGGTGATTTAGGTTCCAATATCCTGCTGGACATTGGTACGCTCTATTTACTCAAGTTTTATACCGATGTCCTTGGTTTACCTGGAACTTATGGCGGTATCATTTTCCTTATCGCCAAGTTTTTTACCGCGTTTACCGATATGGGGACTGGGATTATGCTCGACTCGCGCCGCAAAATCGGCCCGAAAGGCAAATTCCGCCCGTTCGTTCTGTATGCCGCATTTCCAGTGACGCTGCTGGCGATTGCGAACTTTGTCGGTACACCATTTGAAGTCACCGGTAAAACGGTGATGGCAACGGTACTGTTTATGCTGTACGGACTGTTCTTCAGTATGATGAACTGCTCTTACGGTGCGATGGTCCCCGCGATCACCAAAAACCCGGACGAACGCGCCTCGCTGGCTGCCTGGCGACAGGGCGGAGCCACTCTTGGCCTGCTGCTGTGCACCGTCGGCTTTGTTCCAGTAATGAACCTGATCGAAGGCAACTCACAGTTGGGCTATATCTTCGCCGCCACCTTGTTCTCTCTGTTCGGCCTGCTGTTCATGTGGCTGTGCTATGCCGGGGTAAAAGAACGCTATGTGGAAGTGAAACCCGTTGATGCCGCGCAAAAACCGGGATTGCTGCAATCCTTCCGCGCCATCGCAGGTAACCGCCCGCTGTTTATTCTGTGCGTTGCCAACCTTTGCACACTTGGCGCGTTTAACGTCAAGCTGGCGATTCAGGTCTATTACACCCAGTACGTACTGAACGACCCGATCCTCCTTTCGTGGATGGGCTTTTTCAGCATGGGCTGTATCTTCATCGGTGTCTTCTTGATGCCGGGAATGGTCAGACGTTTCGGCAAGAAAAAGGTCTACATCGGCGGTTTGCTGATCTGGGTCGCGGGTGATCTGCTTAACTACTTCTTTGGCGGCGGCTCAGTCAGCTTTGTCGCCTTCTCCTGTCTGGCATTCTTCGGCTCAGCATTCGTCAACAGCCTGAACTGGGCGCTGGTCTCCGACACGGTGGAATATGGCGAATGGCGTACCGGCGTACGTTCGGAAGGAACGGTATACACCGGCTTCACCTTCTTTCGTAAAGTGTCACAAGCGCTGGCAGGATTCTTCCCCGGCTGGATGCTAACGCAAATCGGCTATGTCCCCAACGTGGTGCAATCTGCCAGTACGGTCGAAGGATTGCGTCAGCTGATCTTTATTTATCCCTGCGCGTTGGCGGTGATCACCATTGTAGCTATGGGCTGTTTCTACAACCTTAACGAGAAGATGTATGTCCGTATCGTTGAAGAGATAGAAGCGCGTAAACAAACCGTTTGATAATAATAATGAATAGCGCTCTACGGGGCGCTATTGAGGAGCGATTATGTCTTTTCATGATCCGCTAACGCTAAAACTGAGCCTGCGTGAAAAATTCGCCTACGGAGTGGGTGACTTCGGCTCAAATTTGATGCTGTGTATCGGCACGCTGTATCTGCTTAAATTTTATACCGATGAACTAGGGATGCCGGCCTGGTACGGTGGGATTATCTTTTTAGTAGCGAAGTTCTTCACCGCCTTCACCGATATTCTGACCGGCGTGTTGCTGGACTCAAGGCGTAATATTGGCGCAAAGGGGAAATTCAGACCCTTTATTTTGTATGCGTCATTTCCTGTCGCCGTCGTCGCCAGCGCGCAGTTTTTAGCGACAGGCTTTACGCTAACGGTGAAAACGGGGCTGGCAACGGTGTTGTTCATGCTGTTCGGCCTGTTCTATAGCCTGATGAACTGCTCCTACGGCGCGATGGTGCCTGCAATTACTAAAAATCCACATGAACGCGCTCAGCTCGCCGCCTGGCGTCAGGGCGGCGCTACCGTGGGCCTGTTACTGTGTACCGTTGGCTTTATGCCGATTCAGGCGCTATTTGTCAGTTCACCTTCGCTGGGTTATCTGATTGCCGCACTGCTCTTCTCTGTCTGCGGACTGTTCAGTATGTGGTGGTGCTTTAGCGGTGTGAAGGAACGCTATATCGAAATCGTGCCGGACCATCATAAGCCCAGTATTCTCAAATCGTTCTGCGCCATTTTCCGTAACCCCCCACTACTGGTGCTATGTGTTGCCAACTTGTGCACGCTGGCGGCATTCAACATTAAGCTTGCGATTCAGGTGTATTACACCCAGTACGTGCTCAACGATATACATCTACTATCGTGGATGGGTTTCTTCAGCATGGGGTGCATTCTGCTTGGGGTACTGCTGGTTCCCACAGCTGTAAAACGCTTCGGTAAAAAACAGGTTTACCTCGGCGGTCTGGCGCTATGGGCAATCGGCGATGTGCTGAACTTTTTCTGGGGCAGCACGTCATTTTTATTCGTGATGTTTTCTTGCATGGCCTTCTTCGGAACCGCTTTTGTTAACAGCCTGAACTGGGCGCTGGTTCCGGATACGGTCGATTATGGCGAATGGAAGACGGGGATCCGTGCGGAAGGCTCGGTATATACGGGTTATACCTTTTCGCGCAAAATTTCCGCGGCGCTCGCAGGCTTCCTGCCGGGTATTATGCTGACGCAAATCGGTTATATCCCCAACATTGCCCAGAGCGATGCTACCCTGCTCGGTTTGCGTCAACTCATTTTTCTCTGGCCTTGCGGACTTGCAATTATTGCAGCACTCACAATGGGCTTCTTTTATAAGCTCAACGAAACACGTTTTGCTTTTATTATTGAGGAAATCAGCCAACGGAAGAAAAACAACATCCAACCGGACCCGGTTGCCAATAAAAAGAATACCTCTGCTGTAAACGTATAAAAATAATAGCCGCCTATTCCATCTCAAGGGATGGCGGCCTCCCTACGCTTAAAAAATGGATTTATCATGAAAAAATTAACGACAATAATTTTCTTATCCTCTGTGGTATCAACCTCTGCTTTCGCTGGAGCCTATGTAGAAAACCGCGAAGCATATAACCTGGCGTCAGATCAAATAGAGGTCATGATGCGCGTCGGCTATAACTCTGATATGGGCGCAGGTATCATGCTCACCAACACCTACACGATGCAACGCAAGGATGAGCTAAAACACGGCTATAACGAAATAGAGGGCTGGTATCCGTTATTTAAACCGACAGATAAATTAACAATCCAACCTGGCGGGCTAATAAACGATAAGAGTATTGGTTCTGGCGGTGCTGTTTATCTGGATGTTAACTATAAATTTACACCATGGTTTAATCTTACCGTGCGTAATCGATATAACCATAATAACTACAGTTCAACCGACCTGAACGGTGACCTGGATAATAATGATACCTATGAAATAGGTAACTACTGGAACTTTGCCATTACCGATAAATTTTCCTATACCTTTGAACCGCACTATTTTATGCGAGTTAATGACTTCAATAGCAGCAACGGAAAAGATCATCACTGGGAAATTACCAATACCTTTAAGTATCGGATCAATGAACACTGGTTGCCCTACCTGGAATTACGCTGGTTAGATCGCAATGTTGAACCCTATCATCGCGAACAAAACCAGATTCGTGTTGGGGCAAAGTATTTCTTCTGATACTGCTGATGATAAAAAAAGCCGCTGATAATCAGCGGCTTTTTTATGCTTACCTGAGAAAGAGCGTTAATTACTCTTCTTTCGCGCCACGCATTGCACGGCGACGATCGTTTTCAGTCAGGTGACGCTTACGAATACGGATAGAGGTTGGAGTAACTTCTACCAGTTCGTCGTCATCGATGAATTCCAGAGCCTGCTCCAGAGTCATCTTAACCGGCGGAACCAGAACCGTTGCTTCGTCAGTACCGGACGCACGCATGTTGGTCAGTTTCTTACCGGTCAGGCAGTTTACCGT
>OKVX01001040.1_pt1 | contig 12329 bp, 3 predicted proteins | sample 1606941 | NCBI WGS metagenome assembly OKVX01 (sample SAMN03281016, study PRJEB24777) | human gut metagenome | isolation source: fecal sample PR161 from 1 month old female Malay infant, caesarean... | reverse complement strand
GCGGGCTTTACGCTGACGGTGGATAATCTGCCGCCAACGCAACCGCTCCCGCCCACCATTACGGACGACGTCAATCCGATAACCGGGGTCGTGACAAACGGCATGACTAACGACACCACGCCAACGTTCAGCGGCACGGGGAGTGTCGGCGATCTCATTACCCTCTATCTTAATGGCAACTCTTCGTCGCAGGGTACCGCAACGGTTGGGGCAGACGGTAGCTGGAGCTTTACACCATCAGTGCCACTTCCCCAGGATGTTTATCAGGTGACCATTACGGCGACCGATCCTGCTGGCAACGTCAGCCCGCCATCAGATGCCATCCTCCTGGAGATCGATACAACGCCCTCTGCCTCCCCTGTTATTCTTGCCGTCAATGATAATGTCGGTGGTTTCCAGGGCGATCTTGCACCTGGCGCAATAACAGATGATACGACGCCAACTATTCGCGGAACCGGCACTGACGGCGACACGATCACGCTGTACAACGGCAGTACGATTATCGGTACCACAACGGTGGTTGGCACCACCTGGAGTATTACTCCTGGGACGGCACTGGCAAACGGAAGTTATACGCTAACGGCCATTGCAACCGATGCGGCGGGGAACGCCAGTACCCCATCAAACAGCGTAGCGTTTACGGTTAGCAGCACCGTGCTGACCCTACCGCAGGTTACAGATATTGAAGATGACGCTGGCGTCATTATCGGTTCATTGACCAACGGTAGCATCACGGATGATACCACCCCAACAATAAGCGGGACCGGTGCGCCGGGCAGTACGGTAGTCATTTTCGATGGCGGCAATCCCATTGCCGAAACCCTCGTTGCGGCGAATGGTAGCTGGAGTATTGAGATTACGCTGACGGGCGATGGCCCGCACACGCTGACGTTCGGCGCCAGGGATCCCGCGGGTAATTCCCTGGCGGCAGGAAACCCTGTGATGTTGATACTCGATACGCAGCCTCCTGCCGAGCCAATCGTCACCTATGTTGACCCGAACGGCACGCTGGTGAGCGGGACAGCCGAGCCGGGCAGTACCGTCATCATCAGAAATGGTACCACGGTACTGGGCCAGGGCATTGCGAACAGCGTTACAGGTGTCTACACCGTCACGATATCACCCGCACAAACTACAGGGCAGAATCTGAATGCAATCGCCCAGGATCAGGCGGGCAATAGCAGCGACCCTACGCCGTTTAACGCGGCCACTTCCAGTATTCCGCATCCGCCAACTCTCGAAATCATTGATGATGTCTCTCCCGTTACAGGAGTGATTGGCAACGGTAAATCCACCAATGACACCTTACCGCTGTTACAAGGAACCGCCACGGCAGGAGCAACGGTTACAATTTATCAGGATGGGAATGTAATCGCTACGGTCACCGCCGATGCCGTTTCCGGCGCATGGCGCTATCCATTATCCACTCCACTGACAAACGGCACGACCTACAATTTCACCGTATCGCAAACTGTAAACTCAGAACCCAGTGGGTTGTCGCCCAATTACGCCATCACTATCGATACTGCCGCCCCACAAGCCCCCGCGATCACCAGTGTGATTGACGACGTGTTACCAGGTACAGGATCGTTAGATACCGGACAAATTACTAACGATGCACGCCCGACCTTCAATGGAACCGGCGAAGCGGGTGCGACTATCACCCTTTACGATAAAGGTATCGCGATTGGCACAACCACCGTGAGTGGCAGCGGATACTGGAGCTATACTCCGACAAATGGGTTGGGAGAAGGCGAGCATATCTTTACCGCACGCGCAACGGATGCGGCAGGCAACCAGGGCGATCCCTCCAACAGCTTCCGGGTTATTGTCGATACGTTAATCCCAAGCGCGCCCTCTATTGTGACGGTAACGGACGACGTCGGTACCCCGCAATCTCTTACATCCGGACAGCTAACCAACGACAACACCCCAACGCTTGCTGGCGTCACCGAGGCCGATTCAGTGGTTACCATTCGCGATAATGGCGCGGTAATTGGCACAACCACCAGCGATGAAAACGGCAACTGGAGCTTTACACCGGCTCCAGCACTTAGTGAAGGCAATCATTCGTTAACCGCAACCGTCACGGATGGCGCTGGCAATATCAGCCCGGCAAGCCCACCTTTCGTTCTGGCTGCCGCCCGCGGCGCCGAACATTACCTCGGTGATTGACGATCAACCCGGCAACACATCGCTGACTAACGGACAATTGACTAACGATGCACAACCCACGCTGAACGGCAAAGGAGAGATCGGCGCATCTATCACCATCCGCGATAAAGGCGTTGATATTGGTACAACCCAGGTTGATGAATCCGGCAACTGGAGCTTCACGCCGGATGCCCCACTGACTCAGGGGCAACACATCTTTACCGCCGTTGCCACCGACCAGGCGGGCAATATGGGTGGGGTATCTTCGTCCTTTACCCTCGAACTGGATTCTATCGCCCCACAGCCCCCCATCATTAGCACGGTGCTGGACAATACGGCGCCCACAACAGGCGCGATAACCAATGGGCAGACGACAAACGAAACACGTCCGGCACTGAGTGGCACGGGCGAAGTGGGAGCGACCATTACCGTTCTGAGCGATGGTCAACCCATTGGCACTACCACCGTGGGTGCGGGAGGTATCTGGAACTTTACCCCAACGGATGCTCTGAGCAACGGACCACATACATTGACCGTCACCGCGACCGACAGTGCAGGTAACACCAGCCTTGCGTCGAACGGCTTTGGGCTCATCGTCGATACCATATCGCCGGGTATACCCGTCATTTCTCAGATCGCAGATGATGTCGGCCCGCTGACGGGCAATCTGAACAACGGCCAGGTCACAAATGATGCGCAACCCACGCTCAGTGGTACGGCAGAAGCCAATTCCACGATCAAAATTTATGACAATGGTACCTATCTCGGTACCGCTCCGGTAGACGCCAATGGAGCCTGGAACTTCACGCCAACAGCCGGACTTGGAAATGGTAACCATGCGCTCACGGTGACCGCCACGGATGCAGCCGGAAACGTCAGTCAGTCATCCGCCGCATTTAACATCATTGTGGATACCGTTGCCCCGCTTGCCCCCACCATTATCCAGGCCGTCGATGATGTACAGCCCGGCACCGGGACTCTGTCCAGTGGAGCCTGGACCAATGACACCCGTCCGCTGCTCAGTGGCTCAACGGAAGCGAATGCCCGGGTCGCGATTTACGATAACGGCACGCTGCTGGGGACGGTAACAGCCACAATAGATGGGACGTGGGAATATCTGCCATCCACACTGAGCAACGGCCAACATACATTCACTGCTATCGCCACCGACGCCGCAGGCAATATCGGTGCCACCTCAAGCGGATTTATTATTAATATCGATACGACCCCACCGCCAATCCCACAACTGATCTCGGTCATAGATGACATCGCAGGGGGAGTTTTCAATACAGCGCTGAACAATGGGCAGCTAACCAACGATGCCCGCCCAACGCTCAACGGTACCGCCGAAGCCGGTAGCACTGTCAGCATCTATGACGGGAACACTCTGCTTGGTACTGCGCTGGTGCAAGGCAATAATAGCTGGACATTTACTCCGACCACGCCGCTCGCGACCGGGTCCCATACCTTCACTGTAACCGCTACCGATGCGGCAGGTAATACCAGCGGCGCAACAGCAGGTTTTACCGTGGTGGTGGACACCACAGCCCCGGCACAGCCTTCAATAAGTAGCATTATTGATGATGTTGGCCCCAACACCGGTGCGATTGGCAGCAACCAGCCCACCAATGACTCACGCCCAACCCTGAACGGATCCACAGAGGCCAACGCGCGAGTCGATATTTATGATAATGGCAGTTTTGTTATCAGCGTAACGGCTGACAGCACCGGCAACTGGAGTTACACGCCGTCCACTGCTCTGGCTCAAGGGGCTCATTCTTTTACCATCACGGCGACAGATTCGGCGGGGAATACCAGTGGATTATCGTCTGCGGCAGCCATTGTGGTCGATACCATCGCGCCCGGTGTTCCAACCGGGCTGGCGGTCAACGCCAATGGTACGGCGTTAACCGGCGTGGCCGAAGCGAACAGTACGGTCATTATCACCTCTGGTAGCGGAACGGTACTCGGCACCACGACAGCGAATGCTTCCGGTAACTTCACCTTTACCCTGAATCCACCGCAAATTAGTGGGCAAACGCTGCTGGTTAGCGCACAGGACGCCGCAGGCAACATCGGTACGGCGGGTAACGTGCTGGCCCCGTTTACCGGCGTACCGCCTGCGCCAGTGATCTCCAGCGTATTCGATGATGTCGGCACTATCACGGGCCTGGTCACCGCCGGGAAAACCACGAATGATACCCGCCCAACACTGAGCGGAACTGCGCAGGCAAACGCCGTTATCAACCTGTATAACAACGGCACGTTGATGGGGAGCACAACCGCAGACGGGAATGGGATCTGGAGCTTTACCCCATCCGGTGCGCTCAGCGAAGGCAACCACGCGTTTACTGCCAACGCCACAAATGCCAACGGCTCGAGCGTTTTGTCTGGCTCGTTCAGCGTCATTGTGGATACCACGCCACCGCCACCTCCTACGATTCTGATCAGCGCCGATGGCGGAACAGTGAGCGGCATTGCCGAAGCCGGCAGTACGGTGACGATATCCCTGCCTGGCGGCACCAGCGTGACAGCGGTCGCCAACAGCAGTGGCGTCTACAGTGCCACCTTGCCTGTACGCCAGATTGAAGGTCAGTCGTTATCTGCAACGGCAACCGACGCGGCAGGTAACACGTCATCGCCTGCCAGCGTCATCGCGCCGGTACTCCCCCTGCAGGCTGAAGATAATGTCACCCGTTTGCCGCTACAGACTGACGTGACAATCAGAACTGAACATCAAAGCGATTACGGTTTCCTGCTGGTGAACGCACTGGGTAATGTCGCCAATGTGCTGGGTAACGATACGGCAAGTGTTAATTTCAGCATCCAGTCTGGCGGTAGTGGCTCCATCACCATTAACGCCGCGGCGACCGGCATTGTGCTGTCACTATTAAGCTCAATGGAGATTGTTATCCAGCGCTATGACTCCTTGCTCAACACCTGGATAACCGTGGTCGATACCTCAAAACCCAATTTTGCCAGTTTGCTGACCATCGGAGCCTCTGGAGTGACGCTCAATTATGATGGGCTGACAGGCGGGGATTATCGCGTGGTCAGCTTCAACACTAACCTGCTGGCGACTGGCGCATATACTAGCCTGGACGTTGCCGTGGTGAAAACCAACGGCGGAACCATCACTGGGGGGACCACAGAATCCGGTAACATCATCACCGATACCGATCCAACTAACGGTCAAGATAACGCCCCTTCCGGCACGCTGGTCACCGCTATCACTGACGGTAACGGCAACGTCGTGAACGTCCCGGCGGGCGGCATTGATGTGCAGGGGAAATACGGCATTCTGCATATCAATCAGAATGGTAGCTACACCTATACCCTGACCAATACGTCAATCTCAGTGTATGGCCGTTCCGAAAGTTTCACTTACACGCTAACGCATGGTAGCGATCACTCCTCAGCAAAACTGGTGGTCACGCTGGGTCAGGCCCCGACCACCAGTACGGTAACGGCGGCAGACGATGTGGCTGCGCTGACTTACGGGACGCAGGTCATCGCAGTCGACAACCATCCATCACAACAAACCGGCTTCACGCTCGCCAGTGTTGGTTTGGGACAATTGCTGGATGTCAGCCTGGTCAACGGTTTGACCAACCCGATTAAATTCAACGTTGATGACGGCGCGACCCGAACGATAACGGTTCAGGCCAGCGTACTTGGCGTAACGCTGGGCGGCTTTGATCTCTATGTCTACCGCTTCAACGAGTCTATTCAGCAGTATGAGCAGTACCGGGTACAACCGAACTGGGTAACCGCCCTACTGAGCGGCAATTCACCCGCGTATACCATTACGCTGCCGGGCGGTGACTATCTGTTCCTGCTTAACGCTTCCGGCGGCCTGACGCTGCTGACCAGCTATACCCTGAATATTCAGGCCGATCACACCTACGCCGTCGACAGCCTGAGTGCGGCAACCAATGGAAATCTGCTGGCCAACGACTCGGCTCCGGCTAATACCGTTATCACCGAAGTGAACGGTGTCGCCGTTAACGCAACGGGCACTACCACCATTAACGGACAGTACGGCACGCTGACTATTGATGCAAAAGGGAACTACACCTACACGCTGAAAAGCGGACTGGGCGCAGACGGTATCAGCACACCGGACAGTTTCGTCTATACGGTCAAAGCCCCCAATGGCGATACAGGAAGCGCCTCGCTGAACATTACGGCGACCCCGCAAGCGCTGGACGCAGTAAATGACGTCAGCAGCATGATGGCGGTAAGTACCATTCAGGACTCTGCGGCATATGGAAGTGGCGCGCTGGGCACCGCGACAATTCCGACGCTGGGGAGCAAAGCAACCGGTACAGGTTCGTTTGATATCGCAACAAATGACGTACTGAAAGGCGCCACGCTCAACTTCAGCATCGGCACACTTATCACCGTCGGTACGCTGGGCGTAACCTGGACAATCACCGGTCCTGACGGATTCTCGCTTTCTGGCTCTGTACCCGCCAGCTCTATCAGCCTGTTAGGCAGTTCAATTGCCGTCTCGCTGGGTAATGCTGAGCTAGCCGCTGGTCATTACAGCATCAGCTTCACAGGAACAATGGGGGGACTGGCCGTTGGCAACGTCAGCATTACGCCAAACGTCACGGGTACGACATGGCACCTCAATACCTGGGACGTTAACACCACGACGGTGAATGGCAATATTTTTGATGGCAGTGATGCCGCTGGCGCGCACGATCAGCTCTCAACCGTCCATACCCAGCTCACTGTCACCGGTTTTAACGGCAGTACCGCCACCCTCAATCCGGCCGGCAGCGCCAGTAGCGCAACAATTCAGGGTCATTATGGTTCACTGACTATGAACCTGGATGGCTCATACATCTACACGCTGAAGCCGGGTACAACCGTAGCGTCGATGCTCAGCAAAGAGACCTTTACCTATACGCTGAACGACCAAAACGGGCACACGGACACCGCTACGCTGACCATCAATATGAACCCGCAGATGGCAAGCACCGCACAGCATGACGTGATCACCGGATCGGTCTACGGCGATACGCTGATTTATCACCTGCTCAATGCCAACGACGCTACCGGCGGTAACGGGACTGCGGACAACTGGACCAACTTTTCACTGGCTCAGGGCGACAAAATCGACATCGGCGACCTGCTGGTAGGCTGGAACGGACAAAATGCCACGCTCGGCAACTACCTCACAGTGACCACCAGCGGTAACAACACCATCGTGTCCATTGATCGCGACGGTACAGGCAACACGTACCACACCACTAACCTCGTAACGCTGGAGAACGTACACACCACGCTCGATGAGCTGATCCAACAAAATCACATTGTGACCTGAAACGAACGCCATACCGCTATAACGATATAACAACAGCCCCGGATGCCATGACGTCCGGGGTAATAACAATCGTCACTGCCCTATTTTGCAAGGGATAAACTATGAAGAATGACGCCCCTGTTGCTGTACTGCTGGCATTAACGTTTTGTTCCGTTCGTGCGAATGCCGAAGATGAACCGCAAATTATTACGCCGGAAGGGCTGGCAACCAGTCAGATGCTTCCCTCTCTGGATGGTTCTGTGGCCGATCTACCGCTAAGCGTTGCCGCTCCCGGAAGCCTGACGCTTAACGACGCGGTGAGTCGCGCCGTGAGCTGGCATCCTTCTATTCGTGAATCCATTGGCAAACTGCTCTCGCAAAATGAGCAGATAGACGTGGCGAAAGCGAAATATTACCCGCAAGTTACAGCCGGAATGAACAACGGCTACAGCAATACCTACACTGACCATGGCTTCAGCCCTGCACTGGTCATTTCGGTGTCACAAATGCTGTATGACTTCGGCAAAGTCGCCAGCCAGGTGCGCGCCGAAACCGCCGGTTCAGCGCAGCAACAGGCAAACGTGTTACTCAGCATCGATACTGTCGCTCACGCTACCGCCAATGCCATCGTCCAGGTTCAGACATGGCAACAGATGGTGGATGCCGCCGAAGAACAACTGGTCGCGCTAAACGGTATTGGTCGACTGACCAGAGAACGTAATGATGAAGGGGCGACCTCGCTGTCAGACGTAGTGCAAACCGATGCGCGTATCGAGTCCGCACGTTCTCAACTGGCGCAATATCAGGCCAATCTCGACAGTAGCAAAGCGACATTGATGAGCTATCTCGGCTGGAACTCGCTTAACGGCATCAGCAATGAGTTTCCGGTAAAACTGGACAGCAGTTGCGATGTGGTAAAACCGGAGGATAAGTTAGTTCCTGCAGTGCTGGCGGCCTGGGCGCAGGCGAACGTCGCGCAGGCCAACCTTGATTACGCCAACGCGCAGATGACGCCAACCATTTCCCTGGAGCCATCTGTTCAGCACTATCTCAACGACAAATACCCCAGCCATGAGGTGCTCGACAAAACGCAGTACTCAGCGTGGGTAAAAGTCGAAATGCCGCTGTATCAAGGAGGCGGGCTCACCGCCCGACGCAACGCCGCCAGCCACGCGGTAGAGTCCGCACAGTACTCTATTCAGCGCACCCGACTCGAAGTACGACAGAAATTACTGGAATCCCACAGCCAGGCAATGAGTCTCGCGACTGCATTGCAGATCCTGCGCCGCCAGCAGCGGCTGAGCGAACAAACGCGCGAACTGTATCAACAGCAGTATCTGGATCTCGGCTCACGCCCATTACTTGATGTTCTTAACGCCGAACAGGAGGTGTACCAGGCCCGTTTTGCCGAACTCCAGACCCAAAGCCAGCTTCGCCAGCTACAACTGAACTGCCTCTACAACACTGGATCGTTGCGCCAGGCGTTCGCCTTAAATAACCGCAGCATTCAATCGGTGGAGATCCAGCTATGAGCGACGTCGAGCCTGTTGTTGAAGATGCTATTGGCGAACCCACCCTGAGCCAGTGGGCACAGGCAATGACGCATATTGCCAGCCACTATCGCGTTGCCTGTTCGCCTGGTGCTATTCAGGCTAACGCCCCGTGGTTTGAGGGGAAAAGCAAAACCCTTGCTTTGACGCAATTAGCGCGCCAGGCGGGACTTTCCTTTCATACGCTGGATACCGCAAAGCAGGTACTTAACCAATGGCGTTTACCGGTGGTGGCGGAACTGCGCGACGGCCAAATCATGGTGATCGAACATTTTAACGGTGAAGATGCCCTGGATGTTTTTATCATCGCCGACGAGGGACAACGCAACCGGCTGGCAGTGGCTGAGCTTCTGCCAGAAATCCATACTATCACCGCACTGCGCCCGTTATCGGCATTAAAAGACGGTCGGGTTGATCGCTATATTTCGCGCTTTAGACCCGACTGGATACGCGAGCTGGTTTTACAAGATATCCGCCCTTACCTGCCGGTCATGATTGCCGCCTTTCTGATTAACGTCCTGTCGCTCGCCGGGATTATCTTTTCCATGCAGGTCTATGACCGGGTGATCCCCGCCCAGTCTTATCCAACGCTGTATGTTCTCTCTACCGGTGTTCTGGTCGCGGTGCTGTTTGGCTTTTTGCTGCGCGAAGCGCGTACCCACATCATGGACCTGCTCGGCAAACGCGCCGATATGCGCATTTCCGATCGCGTGTTTAGCCACGCATTGCGGCTGCGCAACAGCGCTGTCCCCCGCTCGACGGGGAGCTTTATTTCTCAACTGCGCGAGCTGGAACAGGTTCGTGAGATGATCACCTCTTCGACCATGTCGACCATTGTCGATCTGCCGTTTTTCTTTCTGTTTATTGTCGTACTGGCGTGCATTGCTCCACCGCTGGCGTGGATAGCCCCCGTCGCCGCCATTCTGATGATTCTGCCGGGTCTGTTATTACAAAAAAAACTGGCGGTGCTTGCTAACCAGGCCGCACATGAATCCACCCTGCGCAACGCGGTGCTGGTCGAGAGCGTTCAGGGGCTGGAAGACATCAAGCTGATGCAGGCGGAAAACCGCTTTTTACAGCAGTGGAACAGCTACATCCGCATTACCGGAGAGTCCGGGCTGCGCACGCGCAGGCTGACTCAGGGGCTGATTGGCTGGGGGATGTCAGTACAAAGCCTGGTCTACGCCGCCATCATTATGTTTGGCGCGCCGATGGTCATTGAAGGCACGATGACCACCGGGGCCGTGGTGGCCGCCTCCATGCTCGGTTCCAGAATGATTGCCCCAATGGCTAACCTGTGCGGCGTGCTGGCCCGCTGGCAGCAGGTTAAAGCAGCGAAGATGGGGTTGGACAGCATCATGCAGCTCCCCACCGAAACGCAATACGATGAAGATCGGGTACATCAGGAGATTCTTCACGGTCATTATCTTTTTGAAAACGCGCACTTTCGCTACCACAGCGACGATCAGCGCGTTCCACTGCGCATCTCGCGTCTGGAGGTCATGCCCGGCGAACGGGTGGCGATCCTCGGGCGTAACGGCGCCGGGAAATCAACGCTGCTGCAGGCCATGGCGGGTGGTGTGGAGATTATCCAGGGCGATGTCCGGCTCGACAACCTGAGCCTGGCGCAGATCGATATGGCCGATTTACGCCGCAACATCGGTTTTCTCAGCCAGAATGCGCGGCTGTTTTTCGGCACCCTACGCGAGAACCTGACCCTCGGCGCACCGCATGCCAGCGACGCGCAGATCTTCGAAGCGCTGGAGGTCAGCGGCGCGGCGGCTTTCGTTAAACAGCTCGCCAAAGGGCTGGCGCATCCGATTATGGAGGGCGGCAACGGTCTGTCCGGCGGCCAACGGCAGTCGATCCTGCTGGCAAGAATGCTGCTACGCTCACCCAATATTGTCCTGCTCGACGAACCCAGCGCCTCGCTGGATGAACATACCGAACGGGAGTTTATTCAGCGCCTGAACCTGTGGCTGGGCAACCGCACATTGATTGTTGCAACCCATCGCGTACCGGTTCTGGAACTGGTCGAACGCGTGGTGGTGTTAAAAGAAGGTCAACTGGTGATGGATGCCCCGAAAGCGCAGGCGTTGAATGCGAGTCGGGCACCTGTACCGACTCACGGTCGGGAGTGGAAAAATGAAAACCAATCCGCATGACGCCGCCATGGACGATCTCGATATCCGCCGCGAACACCGTTTTTCCGGGGCCAGCCGCATTATTCTGCTCAGCACGCTGCTGTTTGCAGTCCTGGGGATCTGGGCATATTTCGGCAAGCTGGATGAAGTCTCAACCGGCAGCGGGAAAGTGATCCCCAGCTCGCGCGAACAGGTATTGCAGTCGCTTGACGGAGGGATCCTCGCCGAACTCAGCGTGCACGAAGGAGATAAAGGTCAGGCCAACCAGATTGTCGCCCGCCTCGACCCAACGCGTTCGGAGTTCAACGTGGGTGAAAGCGCCGCCCGCTATCGCGCATCACTGGCCTCCAGCGCAAGGCTCAATGCCGAAGTTAACGATCTGCCGCTGGTCTTTCCCGATTCACTGCGCGCCTGGCCGGATCTTATCGCTTCCGAAACGCGTCTGTATAAAAGCCGTCGCGCGCAGCTTGCTGATTCTATGGTGGAACTGCAGGATGCGCTGGTCTCGGTAAATAAAGAGCTGGCCATTACCCAACGGCTGGAGAAAAGCGGTGCCGCCAGCCACGTAGAAGTGCTGCGCCTGCAACGACAAAAAAGCGATCTTGGACTCAAAATAACCGATCTGCGCTCGCAATATTACGTGCAGGCGCGTGAAGCGCTGTCGAAGGCCAACGCCGAGGTAGATATGCTGGCGGCTATCTTAAAAGGTCGCGAAGACTCCGTCACCCGCCTGACCGTTCGCGCCCCGATGCGCGGTATCGTAAAAAACATCCAGGTCACCACGATTGGCGGCGTGATCCCTCCTAACGGCGAAATGATGGAGATTGTCCCGGTAGACGATCATTTGCTGATTGAAACCCGCCTGTCACCGCGCGATATCGCGTTTATCCACCCCGGACAGCGGGCGCTGGTGAAGATTACTGCCTATGACTACGCCATTTACGGAGGGCTGGAGGGCGTGGTCGAAACCATCTCCCCGGACACCATTCAGGACAAAGTGAAACCGGAAATTTTCTACTACCGCGTGTTTATCCGTACCCATCAGGACTTCTTGCAGAACAAGCTGGGACGCCATTTTTCTATCGTACCGGGCATGATTGCCACAGTGGATATAAAAACAGGTGAAAAAACCATCGTTGACTATTTAATCAAACCATTTAATCGTGC
>OKVX01001039.1_pt1 | contig 12353 bp, 10 predicted proteins | sample 1606941 | NCBI WGS metagenome assembly OKVX01 (sample SAMN03281016, study PRJEB24777) | human gut metagenome | isolation source: fecal sample PR161 from 1 month old female Malay infant, caesarean... | reverse complement strand
GATAATAACGACGTTTATTTGACTTTAGACAATCAACCCAGCGACGAATTTATCTTAAAGCAAAATATTGATGCACTCATTCAAAGTAAGAATGCCACCATCCAGCGTATTGCCCATGAGCTCATCTCCATCCCCGCAGCCCTTGTGCGGCTAAAGTGGCAAAATCGCCGGGAAATCTATGCTTTTCAGGTGAAAGAGGAGATCTACGGTGCGACCATCAACGCTATCGTGCAAGAGCGTCCTGAGCTGCTGGAAAAAGTAATGGCCAGACTGGAAGCCAATTACCAGTATATTCTTGCCAGAGAGACGGCAACCCTGCGTATCAGCCGCAAACTTGCTGATGCAGAATACCGTACCGCGGTTGTGACGACCGTCGCGCCTGAGGAAAAAACCACTCCGGAAGAGGCTGTAACTCCCCCCGCCTCAGAGCCTGCGCAAGCGCAGAAATAACCTTATAAGCCCTCCAGTTATTATCAATAATTATTCACCATATTTGATTATTCACTGAATAATCCCCGCGTTTAACGTTTTACGTGTTCTAAAGTACAAATTAAACACCCCTAAAATAATGCGTTATATCGTTAGCTGAGCGGAATGCTTAAATGAAAAAGGCCGGCCCACAGGCCAGCCTTAATTAGCAAACGCGAGGGTTACTTCGCGGCGGCGGTCTCTTCTCCGACCAGCCCAATTTTGAGATATCCTGCGCGATGCAGGGTATCCATCACCTTCATAATGGTTTCGTAGTCAACGGTCTTATCCGCACGGAAGAAAACCGTCGTATCCTTCTTGCCTTCGGTGACAGCATTGAGCTGAGTAACCATCGTTTCGTCGGTCACCGGCTCGTTACCAATGAACATGGTGTTGTCCGCTTTTACGGACAGGTAAATCGGTTTTTCCGGGCGCGGCTGCGGCTGGCTGGTAGAGGCCGGCAGATTAACTTTCACATCTACCGTCGCAAGCGGCGCGGCCACCATGAAGATAATCAGCAGAACCAGCATAACGTCGATAAACGGCGTCACGTTGATTTCGTGCATTTCGCCGTTATCGTCGAGGTTTTCGTTAAGACGCATTGCCATGGGGCATCAACCTACTCGTAGTTTCTGGGCGGCGTGGACGGGTTTTGCAGAGGCGCTGGCAGCCAGATCCAGGTCGCGGCTTTGCAGCAGCAGAACCTGTGCGGCAACATCACCCAGCGTTGCTTTATAACCGCCGATCATGCGGGCGAAGATGTTATAGATAACCACCGCTGGAATCGCGGCCACCAGGCCGATCGCGGTCGCCAGCAGCGCTTCCGCGATACCCGGCGCGACCACAGCAAGGTTAGTGGTCTGCGTCTGGGCAATACCGATGAAACTGTTCATGATACCCCATACGGTACCAAACAGCCCCACAAACGGGGAGATGGCGCCGATAGTCGCAAGGTAACCATTACCACGGCCCATATGACGGCCCGTAGCGGCAACGCGACGTTCCAGACGGAAACCGGTACGCTCTTTAATACCTTCGTTGTCTTCGCTACCTGCGGACAACTCCAGCTCGTTTTGGGCTTCGTTAATTAACTGCGTACTCAGACTTCTGGCATGGAAAGAGGAGGCAATTTCACTGGCCTGATCCAGCGAACGGGCATCGGCCAATAATTGCTGTTCACGTTTAAGACGGCGTTTATGCGCAATCATCTCAGCGCTTTTACTAAAGAAGATTGCCCAGGTGACTACTGATGCCAGAATCAACCCGATCATCACAATTTTTACTACGATGTCGGCATGTTGATACATACCCCAAACGGAAAGATCCGCCTGCATCAAATTATTACCCACTGTGTATCTCCACGACGCATATCACAAAATCTGAGCATAATAATATCAAAACATCGTCGAATTGATAGTAGTTCTCATTAGTATTTACATACTGCCGCAATATCCCCGTGTTTTCCTTGCGCTCACGCAGTAAAAAAGTCTCATAGCTGAATATTCATAAAATTTTCTGCTTTATCAGAATGGGTATCGATGCATCAGCGGCCATTCATGGTAGTCTGGACATCCAGACGTATAAAAACAGGTTAAGCGAACATGACGGCGAAGCATATTGATACTGCTCTGGTTAACGCGGGGCGCAGCAAGAAATACACGCAGGGTTCGGTGAATAGCGTTATTCAGCGAGCTTCCTCTCTGGTTTTCGATACGGTCGAGGCAAAAAAGCAGGCCACGCGCAATCGCGCGAAGGGCGAGCTGTTTTACGGACGTCGTGGCACGCTGACCCATTTTTCATTGCAGGAAGCTATGTGCGAGCTGGAAGGCGGCGCGGGCTGTGCCCTTTTCCCCTGCGGCGCAGCAGCGGTAGCCAATACCATCCTGGCGTTTGCCGAACAGGGCGACCATATCCTGATGACCAACACGGCCTATGAACCCACACAGGATTTCAGCACCAAAATCCTCGCCAAACTGGGGGTAACCACCAGCTGGTTTGACCCGATGATCGGCGCAAGCATTGTGCGTCTGATACAGCCCAATACCAAAATCGTGTTCCTCGAATCACCAGGCTCGATAACCATGGAAGTTCATGACGTGCCGGCAATCGTGCAGGCGGTCAGAAGCGTTGCGCCTGAGGCGATCATTATGATCGACAATACCTGGGCTGCGGGCATTCTCTTTAAGGCGCTTGAGTTCGATATCGATATTTCTATTCAGGCAGCCACCAAATACCTGATTGGTCACTCTGATGGCATGATTGGTACTGCGGTTTCCAACGCCCGCTGTTGGGATCAACTGCGCGAGAACGCCTATCTGATGGGGCAAATGGTCGATGCTGATACGGCGTATATGACCAGTCGCGGCCTGCGTACTCTTGGCGTACGCCTGCGTCAGCATCATGAAAGCAGCCTGAAAATCGCACAGTGGCTGGCTTCGCACCCGCAAGTCGCGCAGGTTAATCATCCGGCGCTGCCAGGTAGCAAAGGACACGAGTTCTGGAAGCGCGATTTTAACGGCAGCAGCGGTCTGTTTTCCTTCATTCTGAACAAGCGCCTTAACAATGAAGAGATGGCGGCCTACCTCGATAATTTCTCGCTGTTCAGCATGGCCTACTCCTGGGGCGGGTATGAATCATTAATTCTGGCAAATCAACCGGAACAGATCGCGGCTATCCGTCCTGATGGCGGCGTGGACTTTAGCGGTACTCTGATTCGTCTCCATGTCGGTCTGGAAGATGTTAATGATTTAATTGAAGATTTAGCTGCAGGTTTCCAGCGCATCGTTTAAATTGTTATCTGCTGGTTGAAAATTCTGATTACGCCAGCAGAATACTCTGTATTAATTGCGCCTGGGATCAAGGTGTTTCGGGCGATAAGCGGGTACAATAGCCTTCTCTAAGCGGTACCACAGGAAAGTCCATGGCTGTAATTCAAGACATTATCGCTGCGCTCTGGCACCACGACTTTGCAGCGCTGGCGAATCCACATATTGTTGGCGTCGTCTATTTCGTGATGTTTGCCACTCTCTTTTTAGAAAACGGATTGCTTCCAGCCTCGTTTTTACCTGGGGACAGTTTGCTTTTATTGGCTGGCGCGCTGGTGGCGCGTGGTTGCATGGACTACCTGTCGACGCTCGTAATCCTGACTTCTGCAGCCAGCCTGGGCTGCTGGTTGAGCTACCTGCAGGGACGTTGGCTGGGGAATACCCGCGTGGTGAAGAGCTGGCTGGCGCAATTGCCGGAGAAATATCATCAGCGGGCGACCTGCATGTTTGACCGGCACGGTTTGCTGGCGCTGTTGGCTGGACGCTTCCTGGCGTTCGTGCGCACCCTGCTGCCAACCATGGCCGGGATTTCAGGCTTATCCAGCCGCCGTTTCCAGCTTTTCAACTGGCTGAGCGGCCTGCTGTGGGTCGGCATGATCACCGCGCTGGGCTACGCCATCAGCATGATCCCCTTTGTAAAACGCCACGAAGATCAGGTGATGACATTCCTGATGATTCTGCCGCTTTTCCTGCTGGTCGCCGGGCTGGTGGGCACCCTGGCCGTGGTGATTAAGAAAAAGTACTGCAGCGCCTGATACTTTTCCTCTTTTCCTTCTCCCACAAGGAGAAGGAAAATCAGCCCCCCTGCATCATACGAATACGCGCCGCATCTTCCCCCGGCGTGACGCCAAAATAGCGTTTAAACTCGCGGCTGAATTGTGACGGGCTTTCATAACCCACTCGAATGGCCGCAGCGCTGGCCTTCATACCATCATGGATCATCATCATCCGTGCTTTGTGCAGGCGGTAGCTTTTGAGGTATTGCAACGGCGAGGTGCTGGTCACCGATTTAAAGTTATGGTGAAACGCAGAGACGCTCATATTCGCCTCAGCGGCCAGTTCGTCGACGCTCAGGTTTTCTGTGTACTGGCTCTCAATGCGTTTAAGTACCCGACTGATTAAGCTGAAATGGGTCTGGCGGCTGACCAGCGCCAGTAATGCGCCTCCACGCGGTCCAGTGAGCACGTGATAGAGCAGCTCGCGAATGATCTGTTTTCCCAGAATACGGGCATCCAGCGGGCGTTCCATCACGTCGAGTAAACGCTCCGCAGCACACAGGATCTCTTCGGACAGGGTGGCAGAGTTGATACCGCTTGCCGCCATCGCGGGCTGGAAAGATTCATCTTCGCCGATATCCATCAACAGTTCCTGTAACTGCAGAATGTCGACGTTAAGGCGTAACCCCGCCAGCGGAACTTCTGGCGTTGCATAGGTTTCGCACTCAAACGGTAAAGGTACGGTAAGGAGTAAATATTCATTGGTATCGTAGCGAAACACACGCTCATTGATATAACCAATTTTATGGCCGGAGAAGAGAAAAACGATCCCCGGCTGATACATCACCGGGGTACGGGTTCCCGGCTCAGTGCCGTACAGCAAGCGGATATCCGGAAGCAGCGTGCTGAGATAATTTTCATTATTTTTCAGTATTTTTACTTTTTGCGTTAGTACCTGGCAAATCTCGTCACGGTTCATAATCCGCCGCTCCTTCACTGTTTTTTGACCGCTACAGTGTGCAATCTTTTGTGCGGTTTCTCCAGCGAACTGGAGAAACAGGCAAGACATCGGCAGAAATGTGCATTGAGAGGCCAGCCCGCCACGGCCACAATTAATGCCATCGGGCAGCAACCTGCCTGCTCTTCTATCACCCACATAAAGGGAACGAGCAATGAACAACTTTAATCTCCATACCCCTACCCGCATCCTGTTTGGTAAAGGCGCGATTGCCGATTTGCGTGAACAAATTCCGGCAGACGCTCGTGTACTGATTACCTACGGCGGCGGTAGCGTCAAGAAAAACGGCGTTCTGGATCAAGTGTATAGCGCGCTGGAAGGTCTGGATGTGCGGGAATTCAGCGGCATCGAACCCAACCCGTCTTACGAAACCCTGATGAAAGCCGTCAAAATCGCCAAGGATGACAACATCACCTTCCTGCTGGCGGTCGGCGGTGGCTCTGTGCTGGATGGCACCAAATTTATCGCCGCAGCGGCCCATTACGCCGATGGCGTGGACCCGTGGGAAATTCTGCAAACCTACGGCGGCAAAATCACCCGCGCGATCCCAATGGGCTCCGTGCTGACCCTGCCAGCCACCGGTTCCGAATCCAACAAAGGCGCGGTGATCTCCCGTAAAACCACCGGTGATAAACAAGCATTTATGTCTGAACATGTTCAGCCGATTTTTGCCGTGCTGGATCCGGTATACACCTACACCCTGCCGCCGCGTCAGGTGGCGAACGGCGTTGTCGATGCCTTCGTGCATACCGTTGAGCAATATGTCACTTACCCGGTGAACGGTAAAATTCAGGATCGCTTCGCCGAAGGTATCCTGCTGACGCTCATCGAAGAAGGCCCGAAAGCGCTGAAAGAACCGGAAAATTATGACGTTCGCGCCAACGTCATGTGGGCGGCCACCCAGGCGCTGAACGGCCTGATTGGCGCGGGCGTGCCGCAAGACTGGGCGACCCACATGCTTGGCCATGAACTGACGGCAATGCATGGCCTTGATCATGCCCAAACGCTGGCGATAGTGCTCCCGGCTCTGTGGAATGAAAAACGCGACACCAAACGCGCCAAATTGCTGCAATACGCAGAACGCGTCTGGAATATCACCGAAGGTTCCGAAGACAGCCGTATTGATGCCGCTATCGAAGCAACCCGTGGTTTCTTTGAACAGATGGGGGTGCCGACTCGCCTGTCCGGTTACGGTCTGGACGGCAGTTCCATCCCGGCGCTACTGGCAAAACTGGAAGAACATGGCATGACAAAACTTGGCGAACATCAGGACATTACCCTTGATGTCAGCCGTCGCATTTACGAAGCGGCACGCTAAGCTTTTTACTCCGCAGCCTTTCGTTTTTGGACTTTTCGTCCAGACTTAATGCACACAACCTTACCGGGACTTGTCCCGGTAAGCTCATACAGGAGGAATGCATGACACATCCAACCGTGATTAAGCTTTCGGACGGCAACCTGATGCCGCAGCTGGGTCTTGGCGTGTGGAAAGCGAGCAATGAGGAAGTGGTTTCCGCCATTCACAAAGCGCTGGAAGTAGGCTATCGCTCTATCGATACCGCTGCCGCGTATAAAAATGAAGACGGCGTTGGCACGGCATTAAAAAGTGCAGGCGTTGCGCGTGATGACCTGTTTATTACCACAAAACTGTGGAATGACGATCAGAAACGCCCACAGGAAGCATTGCAGGAAAGCCTCGACAAACTCCAGCTTGATTATGTTGATCTCTACCTGATGCATTGGCCGGTCCCGGCTATCGATCACTATGTTGAGGCCTGGAAAGGAATGATCAAACTCCAGGAACAGGGCCTGGTGAAGAGTATTGGGGTGTGTAATTTCCAGATTCATCATCTGCAGAAGCTGATTGATGAGACGAACGTGACCCCGGTTATCAACCAGATTGAGCTGCACCCTCTTTTGCAGCAGCGTCAGTTGCATGCCTGGAACGCCACGCACAAAATCCAGACCGAATCCTGGAGCCCACTGGCACAGGGCGGCGAAGGGGTATTTGATCAGAAAATTATCCGCGAACTGGCGGATAAATACGGCAAAACCCCGGCACAGATTGTGATTCGCTGGCATCTCGACTGCGGCCTGGTCGTTATCCCGAAATCCGTTACCCCGGCACGCATTGCCGAGAACTTTGATGTCTGGGATTTCCGTCTCGATAAAGACGAGCTGGCCGAAATCGCTAAACTCGATCAGGGTAAACGTCTTGGCCCTGACCCGGATCAGTTCGGCGGCTAATTCTTCTTACTCCTCCCAGCCCGGCGCCCCGTCGGGCTTTTTTTGCCATGAAATCAGAAATATCAAGAAACAATTTAACCACAACTTTAGTACGTATTTGTTCACATCTGTAGCGCAGCATAATTTATGCTGCAACGACATAATTACTCACGCTGATTATTGTTCCGCGATGTTTTATTTACATCATGTATAGGGATGACTTTATGGCTGAAAAAAATATGTCAGGGGTCCGATGGCTCCCTTTGATTATTATTGTTGTTATCGCCACCGGTCTCTGGCAGGTGGCGCCCCCGCAAGGACTCAGCGCCCAGGCCTGGCACTCCGCCATTGTCTTTGTCGCGACCATTGCCTCGATTGTCGCTAAGGTGCTGCCTATTGGCGCTGTCGGCATCATCGGCATCACCGTGTTCGCCCTCACTTACGCCGCCGGTGATAAAACGGCCAATGGTGCGATCCTCACGGCACTGAGTGAGTTAAACAGTTCCCTTATCTGGCTTATCGTCGTCGCCTTTATGATCGCCCGCGGTTTTATCAAAACCGGCCTTGGACGGCGCATCGCATTACAAATGATCCGCCTGCTCGGTAAGCGCACGCTGGGGCTGGCTTATGGCCTGGCGTTTGCCGACCTGATCCTCTCTCCCGCCATGCCAAGCAATACGGCGCGCTGTGGTGGGGTTATCTACCCGATTGCCGACTCACTGGCTCGCAGCTTTGACTCCCGCCCGGAAGATGAATCGCGCAGCAAAATCGGTACCTTTCTCATTACCTGTATCGGCAACGTTAACGATGTCACCGCCGCGCTGTTTATGACCGGCTATACCGGCAACCTGCTGGCAGTGAAACTGGCGGCAAACGCTGGGGTGACATTGACCTGGGGCGGCTGGTTCATCGCCGCGCTGGCCCCTTGCCTGGTCTCCTTGCTGATTGTGCCGGTACTGGTTTACTGGATAACTCGTCCCGAAATCAAACACACTCCGGATGCGCCCGTCCTGGCACAGCGTGAGCTGGCATTGATGGGGAAAATGAGCCGGGGCGAATGGCTGATGCTCGGCACCGTCCTGCTTCTGCTGATACTGTGGATCTTCGGCGATGCGCTGGGCGTGGATCCGACCACGGCATCCTTCGTCGGCCTGTCGGTGCTGTTACTTTCCGGGGTACTGAGCTGGGAAGATGTAAAAAGCGAGAAAGGAGCCTGGGATACGCTAATCTGGTTTGCGGCGCTGCTGATGATGGCAAACCAGCTGAAAAAACTGGGCTTCACCACCTGGTTTGGCGGCGTGATTGGTGAAAGTATCGGTAACGCGATGGGCGGTACCAGTTGGGTGATAGTGCTGTTGCTGTTGAACGCGGCCTACTTCTACACCCACTACTTTTTCGCCAGCGGTAATGCGCAAATCGCCGCGCTGTATGCTGTCTTCCTCGGCGTAGGTATTCATCTGAATATTCCCGCCGCGCTGATGGCGCTGATGCTGGCGTTTACCAGTAGCCTCTATTGTTCACTGACGCAGTACACCCACGCACGCGGCCCTATTCTGTTTGGCGCCGGCTACGTGCCAACCGGCATCTGGTGGCGAACAGGGTTTTTAATCAGCCTGTTCAATCAGGCTGTATTTATGGTTATCGGCCTTGCCTGGTGGAAAATGCTGGGGCTGTACTGATTAGCCCTTTACGCCCGGCTTCACGGCCGGGCTGATTTGCGTAGTCTCACTCTGCCGCGCGGGATGCCAGCATATTTTTATACGGTACACGCTGGCAGATATCCGGCGTTGTGCCCTCTTTATCCGTTGGCAGTTGCGTTTCAGGTAGCGTACACAGTACACCCACTTCCGACGGACCCGAGCCGTAAGGTCCACTCAGCCCGTATGAGAGCAACACATCGTATTGCTGCCCCTGCGCGCTGATAAGCAACCGGGAAAGGTTAATCTTATCGATTGGCCCAATGGGTAAAAAGAACGACCATTCGTGCTCACCGACAAAAGCGAAGAAACCTTTGCTATCGGTCACGGTGCTGGCGCCGGGACGATGACTTTTCAGCGTAATAGTGGCCGCAGGTATGGGCTTTCCTGAGCTATCCAACAGGCGGCCTTCCAGGGCAGGTTGAGACTGGGTGTAGGCAACGCACCCGCTTTGTAATAGCGCTAAAAGCGCGACGCCCGGCCAGAATCGTGTTGCCATCACTCGCTCCTTGAATTCAGATGAACATCTCTTCGTATATCAAGACTTACGCCTGCGCAAAGGCAATGCTACTCTGGGTAGAGTGCCCCACAAGAAGAATCGACTATGCGAAAACTATTGGTATTGCTTTTTATTTGCAGCTTTTCCGCGTTTGGTGAGTCACCTCAGCGTAGCGTGGAATTGCTCTATCAGCACTATAAGGATAATCAAGCCGGCGTTATTTTTGATGCTTCCGGCAAAGATCAGGTGATTTCCAGTCGACTCATGAAAGAAGTCGCCGAAGATCAGCGGCTGACGGCTGAGGGGGATGTGGGCTATCTGAATTACGATCCTATCTGCAATTGCCAGGATTATGACAATCTGGTGCTGGAACAGGTCGATATCGTGCCCCATGATAGCCAGCACGTTGACGCCGTGGTCCGCTTCCGCCCGTTCAGCGATGGGCCGGAGACCGTTACACAGACGCTCTCTCTGGTGGATGAAAACGGCCGCTGGCTGATTGACGACATCGTCAATGAAACCCAGAGCTTATATCAGGGGATTAAAGAGTATAACCGGGAGCGGCAGCAGGAAGCGTTAAGCGATAAAGCGGATGATAAACATGCCGCCAGCACACCTTCTTCCCAGCCTACTCCCTAGCAGAGTGGCAGACAGGTTGGCGCGTTCCCGGATGCGGCGCAAGCGTCTTATCCGGGCAACAGCTCCTCTCCCGAAGGGTAAGGGGCAGGTGAATCGTTAGCTCGCCTTACGCTTTACCGCTTTTTTCGCGTTATCGTTTTTCATTACGCTGCTTTTCACCGCACCACTCTTCACCGTTTCACTTTTCACCGCCCCCTTTTTCACAACGCCGCGCGTTGCGGTTTCGTTGCGTGGGGAGCCATTCTGACGCTGATGAGCAATCGGCGTGTGCTTGGTCAGCGCCGGACGGGTATTACGATTCTGGCGGCGCGCTTCACGCATTTCATCCAGCGTCGGAGCGGGTACCAGGCAATCACGACGTGAACCAATCAGATGCTTTTTACCCATCTCCTCCAGTGCCTGGCGGATCATCGGCCAGTTCGCCGGATCGTGGTAACGCAGCAGCGCTTTATGCAGACGACGCTGTTTATCACCCTTCGGCACCACCACATCTTCACTCTTATAGCCAATCTTACCGAGTGGGTTTTTCCCCGTGTAATACATGGTCGTCGAGTTGGCGAGCGGAGACGGATAGAAATTCTGCACCTGGTCGAGGCGGAAACGGTGCCGTTTGAGCCACAGCGCCAGGTTAACCATATCCTCATCACGCGTACCCGGGTGCGCAGAGATAAAGTACGGGATTAAATACTGCTCTTTACCGGCCTGTTTCGAGAAGGTATCAAACAGCTCTTTGAAACGGTCATAGCTGCCCATGCCCGGCTTCATCATCTTCGACAGCGGCCCTTCTTCGGTATGTTCCGGCGCAATTTTCAGATAGCCACCCACGTGGTGAGTTGCCAGCTCTTTGATGTAACGCGGATCTTCTACGGCGATGTCGTAACGTACCCCGGAGGCGATCAGGATTTTTTTGATACCTTTCAGATCGCGCGCACGGCGGTATAAATTGATCGTCGGCTCATGGTTGGTATCCATGTGCTGGCAGATATCCGGATAAACACACGACAAACGACGGCAGGTTTGTTCCGCGCGCGGCGACTTACAGCGCAGCATGTACATGTTGGCCGTCGGGCCACCCAGATCGGAAATAACGCCGGTAAAGCCCGGAACCGTGTCACGAATTGCTTCGATCTCGTTAATGATCGAATCTTCCGAACGGCTCTGAATGATGCGCCCTTCGTGTTCGGTGATCGAACAGAAGGAGCAGCCACCAAAGCAACCGCGCATAATATTGATGGAGAAACGGATCATTTCGTACGCCGGAATACGGCTGTTACCGTAGGCCGGATGCGGAACACGCTTGTACGGCAGGGCAAACACACTGTCCATCTCTTCGGTAGAAAGCGGGATCGCTGGCGGGTTAATCCAGATGTAGCGATCGCCATGTTTTTGCATCAGTGCGCGAGCACAGCCGGGGTTGGTTTCATGATGCAAAATACGCGAAGCGTGGGCATACAGCACTTTGTCGCTTTTGACCTTCTCAAAGGAGGGCAGCAGCACGTAGGTTTTTTCCCACGGTTTCGGACGCGGCGGCTGAACAACAACCGCTTTCGCTTCGGCTTTCTTCGGTTCGACAGGCTTATTATCCGCGCACGGTAAATCTTCACCATAGGGATGCGGAATGGGGTCGATTTTACCCGGCATATCAATAATACGTGAATCCACGCCGCTCCAGCCCGGCAGCGCTTCTTTCACCATGATCGCGGTGTTACGGACATCGCGAATCTCTGAGATGGGCTCGCCCTGTGCCAGGCGGTGCGCCACTTCCACCAGCGGACGCTCGCCGTTACCGAACATCAGCATGTCGGCTTTGGAATCCACCAGCACTGAACGACGCACGGTATCGGACCAGTAATCGTAATGGGCGGTACGACGCAGGCTCGCTTCAATGCCACCGAGAATAACCGGCACATCTTTCCAGGCTTCTTTGCAGCGCTGGGTATACGCGAGCGTCGCACGATCCGGGCGTTTACCCGCCACGTTATCCGGGGTGTAAGCATCATCATGGCGCAGTTTACGATCCGCCGTATAACGGTTGATCATCGAGTCCATGTTGCCTGCGGTCACGCCGAAGAACAGGTTCGGTTTGCCCAGACGCATAAAGTCGTCTTTGCTGTTCCAGTCCGGCTGGGCAATGATGCCAACGCGGAAACCCTGAGCTTCGAGCATCCGGCCACAGATCGCCATACCGAAACTCGGGTGATCGACATACGCATCGCCGGTAACCAGAATGATGTCGCAGCTATCCCAGCCGAGTTGATCCATTTC
>OKVX01001035.1_pt1 | contig 12383 bp, 11 predicted proteins | sample 1606941 | NCBI WGS metagenome assembly OKVX01 (sample SAMN03281016, study PRJEB24777) | human gut metagenome | isolation source: fecal sample PR161 from 1 month old female Malay infant, caesarean... | reverse complement strand
ACTTAAAGTTAAGTATGATGTAAAAAGGGGGTGAAAATGGCAGGGGCATTGTATTCACTTTCTGCTGGTGGGGTGATTTTTGCAACATCTGTTATTATTATCATTCTTAGTGCTTTGCTATATGACAGTATAGTTAAGAGACGTTCTGAAAATATTAACTCACCAGAGTTCACAGGATCACCTGAACTAGCATCTCGCAATCATTCAGGAGGTACCGTCCTGCTTTATCTTGATTTTGATGGAGTCCTTCATCGAAGGATGAATGAGACATTTGAAAGAATGCCTCTTCTGGAAAAAATATTAATACAATGTCAAGAAATACAAATAGTCGTGTCAAGCAGTTGGCGGGAAACGATGTCTTTGGATGGGCTTAAATACCTTTTCCCGGTACCATTCAGGCACAGAATAGTAGGTGTTACACCTTCAATTCAGGAAGTAAAGGATACCGAATACATTCGGTACAGAGAATGCCTTTTACATGCCAGAAATATGGGGATCAACAAGTTTATTATCATCGATGATGAATCATACCGTTTTCCACCTGGGTGCGAAAATCTGGTCTCAACAAAATACAGAGAGGGAATGACACGCGAAACGGTAGCCACAGTCATCATGAAATATCGCCAGTATTTTACCTGAGAATACTTCCTGCTCAAGGATGAGCAGGAGCCAGAAAGACTGGTTAATTCACAGTCTTCCCTGAGGAAATGTCGAATACTAGTACTATAGATCTTCAAATTCCTTAGTCCAGTAAAAGGGGAGTATTTTTTTAAACTTATAATCGCCAAACTCTTTAGCGGGTATCCATAATGATGATTTGCTTTGTTTTCTCATCACGTTCCCCAGAGGCGAAATACCTAAAAGACTACCATCATCCATTTCTGCATATGAGGTTACTTGAGGATATACCTTTTTCCCTTCATTTAAAATCTTATCATCAACGGTTTGAACAAATTCATTTGGTTTTGGAAGTTTATAAATTAACATACTTTCACCCACAACATACATGTCATGATCATCAACGTTACGATTAAACCAAAATGTGACGGGTTTGATTTTATTCATATTCAATGATACAAACTCTTCGTCCTGGCTCTTCGACTTACATTTGATTAGAGACTTAAAAAGAAAACATACATCTTTTGATGAGAAAAAAACATCAAGCAACGAATCCCTTTCTGATTGTGTTAACTTTTTATATGTTTCAGTTGTATAACCATTTATTAACTCCCACTTTCTAGTGAAGTCATATTTTGTAATGTTTCCATTTTTAAAAAAAATTACCGGGTATGTACTATCCAGAATAACCGTTGCTACTTTATCATTAAAGGAACCAAACTGAGTTTCTTTAATTCCATCATAAAAGGATAGTGTATCGTCATCATCAAGCAAAAGCCCACCCTTTCTGACACCGGGTAATGCAGTGTTAAATTGGTCTACGGTTAATTGAATAATTGATTGCCGGGCTTCATCTTTAATTTTGTTATTATATTTCCCATAGTACACCTGGTATAAATAGCCAAGTTGAATGGCATACGCACCTTGCTGTTTAAAATTGATATCACATGCATCAAGACTGCTATTAGCAAAATATCCATGAGTGCATTTCATATGTGGAAAACCATCAATATGTCGTGCTTCATGTAAAATAATAGAAGCGACTGATAATGTTGATCTCGATTTTATCGTGTCGCATATATATATCTTCCCATCTTTGGCTTCGTAATCTACAACAAAGGCAGCGGAGTGTTCATCGCATAAGCCAGAATCCGGTTGCAAAATGATGATGGTCTTCACTCTTTTGTTAAAAAACTGAATTACACCTTCTTTTTTTGCAATGGTTTCATATTTTTTGGGTATTTTTGTGTTTTTGGTTTTTCTGAGGAAGTCAATTCCTTTTAAGAGCGCCCCTAAGGTGTCTTGATTGCAATTGTCTTTCTCGGTATATGTTTTTTTTACCTCGCCTGAATAGTCTTCACTATAAATAGAATAGTGTTCTAAAGCATATTTCATTAACTCGGGGGATATGCATTTTGAATTGTCTTGCTCAGCAGAAAATGCATATATTGAAACAAAAATAGAAAGTAAACAGTAACCTCTTAGCACTGATAACATACTATTTTCCTATTATATAACATCAATGGTATATATAAACCTTAGGCTATCCGAACTGATGAAAGCTTCAACATATCAGTCACCATAATTCAATGATAGCTTATAACTAACTACTGTAAGAGGTTTTGCTTGTTATCTGCTATTTTTTACACCCACCCGTCACAGGTCGAAGCCACTCTAAGGCGTTGTGTAACTAGGTGGAACTATGCTAAATCATATCCCATGTTGTTGACCTTATTGACCCTCAGCAAATCTAAAGGCCTGTATCCCAGGCCTTGTATCAACTTTTTGGTGCAGTTCAGAAGGACAGGGTTTACGCGCACCAGATAAAAATATGAATGAAAGGATGCTTTACCGGGTGGACACCGGCAGTGACAGCCAGCGTTCTGCTGCTGCATCAAAGGCTAAGTGTACCTGCCATTACCCCAGCTCATGGATCAGCATGCCAGCATGTTTAATGTTTAGAGTCGTCATGTTTGCATTAAGGTCTTTCATCATTCTGCTTCCGCCGCATCGCACATATTCCCTTAATCTTCCATTATAGGAAGCGCTGGAAGCGATTTTAAGCTGCTTTCTCGGACAGGGAAGATAAGCCACTCCTTTAACGAGATCGTCCTCTACAGCGTTCAGGTAGACGGGAGAGGCCGCGATGATAAAGATATCATGCCGGTACAAACTTAACAGTTCCGTAAGAGAAGGGACTTTTCCCGGCAGTATAGGGTCGGAAGTCAGCATTTCCCATATGCTGGCGCTCTTTTTTCCTGCCTTTGTAAACGTCGCATCATAAGGGATAGCGGGGTCAGAACTGTGCCTTAGGCCCAGACCTGCAGAAATAACCCATAAACAGATGCGGGAATTAGAGGTTGCAATAGACTTAGCTGTACTCCAGTGAACACTACGGTATATGTTTTGTGTTTCCTTAATATCATTATCACATGTAGTGAATCGGGACTGCACAAGACTTTTCCATTGCTGATAGGCAATCTCAATATCTGTCGTATGGTAGGGGAACACAGTGTCATGTACAGGTCCTGCTTTCCTTTTCGCGCATGTTGTAATGAGATGAATTGTCGACATTATTCAGAGCCTATAAAGTGTATTTTTTATCAATAAGGTAGTGTATTTAAAGATGGGTATACTGGATCATCTTCAGGCACCCAATAGCCAGACCCGCACTCCCATTCTTCTCCAATGAATACAAACATTTGCCTGACAAGATATCTCCTGAGTTCCTGAGAGATTACACTCTCAATTTTTAACAGGTAACTCTTGTTCGTACAATGTACTTTTAAGTGAGAAAGAAGTGTACTGAAGCAGCCTTGATTTGTGATAAGTACAGAAACTGATGAAACAACCAGAACAGGTTTCTCCAGCAAAGATGCATGTTTGCTACGTGCCCGTATATACATGTTTTCGAACAAGGCCAAGCCATCAACATGTCTGGATTTTACTGGTATAATACTTTTATAACTTTCATCCATCAGCCTTTCAAATGTATTGATTATTTTTGTAATGTCAGCTTCCAATATTTTTTGATCAATTATCATTGTACTTAGACAACCCCGGTGTTTGTAACATTCTTAACATCACTGATTAAACTAATATCTACAGAATGTGCCAGTGTTGTTAGCTCGGTAAAATTAATTTTTTCGTAATAACCATCACTGATTAAATTTAATAGATTAAAGTCCAGGGCGGGTGGTGGGCAAATGCTTCCAGAAGTGTAAAGATACTCAAGCCCACGTGCGTCAAATATTCCGTGAGGGGCACCCGCTGCTAATTTTTCACCTGAATATAACTCAACCCACATCCTGAGTCGGTAATCCAGAGTGAATTCACCTATCTCAATCCAGAAATGTGGATATAACTCAAAATACGTTTTGGGGTTTTTAACTACCCCGCACATTCTTTGATGAGAAATGCCTGCATGATTTAGAGCACTGCATATCATTAATGTATGACCATCGCACTCAACGGGTGCATTCTCAATAGCCTGTAAGAGATTGTTTAACTTCACAAGACAATCGGGCATAAGGATATTGGCCATATAAATACCTATTCCGGAATTTCTGAGAGGAATTCATTAAAGAGATTATCATCGTACAGTGGGTATAATTGCTTCATCATACCAAAACCGGACATAGCTGCACTTCGCAAGTCGGGATAAAAAGTAGGCTTAGTGATAAGATCGCTTTCATTCTTCAGCACACCTTCGAAGCAGCCGTAATCTTCCCCAAACTCCTGAACTATCATCCAACGGCCATCCTTGCATTCAACTACCATAATAGCAGACTTGGGGTAGTCGCCAGCTGGGGTCAACCAATCAAAATGGTAGTGGGTGATAGTTTGATAACTCTTATGGACATTCATAGCATTAACCCTAATGCAAGACTTACAACGTGAGAGGTTAGTGTCTGATAAAGTACTGTATATATATACAGTCTGGATTTAACATAACGCACATTATGCGTACTAAGTTATTGATTTTACACGTTTTGTGTTTTGGTGTGGCTATGGCCAGATATACCAAATGCCAATATGAACACAACAAACTCAGGCTGACACATACATCATTACAGTGAAAAATGTAATCAATACTAATGTAATGACGTCTAAACACAGAGAAACCTTACTCTTGCTTATGAGAAGGTTAGCTAAATCCGAGTCCTCATCTTCATACTTACCAGCTCTGGATGATGTCTGTCTACGGTTCATTACCGCATAAACCTCATAATGACTGACTATACGGCATATCAACACCAGATAAATTAGAACAATTCCAGCAATGATTAGATGTCTGGATCCGTTAAACAAATCCATAACTGTCTCAATATGATCGTTTAACATAGTAATCTCTCTGCGGCCGGACCAACCACGATAATGCATGAAGATGATAAAAAAAACCACCTTGGTAAGGTGGTTAATAAAATAAAGAAATTTTGTTTTAGATCAGGAAATCTTCGAGAGTTTTTCCTGCATCCAGCTGAGCTTTAATTGGTGCCGGAGTACGTCCCTGACCTGTCCAGGTTTTTTGCTCACCGGCATCGTCTACGTAAGCATATTTCGCAGGACGTGGTTCACGTTTTTTGCGTACTTTAATGTTGACGGCCGCGTCCATAAGTTCGCTCGGATTTATACCATCAGCGATCATCATTTCCCGGTAATGAGAGAGTTTTTCTAAACGCTCACGGTTAGCCGCTTCGGCCGCCTTTTCTTCTTCACTGCGTTCAGCGACGACAATAGTGAACTTTTCTAATACTTCTTCAAGCACTTCTAATGGTAGCTCTCGTGCCTGAGCGCGAAGTGTACGGATGTTATTGAGAACCTGTAATGTCTCGCTCATAGTTACCTCTTTATGCACATTGTTATGCAATTACATAAGAACATTAAATTAATTAAAGAAATTCAGCAAGTGGTTTAGGAAGTTCAATTCTCTCAATCGAGAAAAGTTTTAAAAATGAGTCTATCTCATGCTGAATGTATGTTCCTTGGTCTTGATACTGCCCTGTTGGTAAATTCACCATCTTGAAAAAAATCATCTCGGGAAAATTTTTATCCGGTTATGATTCTATCGTTGTATGAAGTGAATAAGATGTTGTAATTGTAAAGGTCATCAAGCAAACAATCAATGCTATTTGAATACATTTTTTGATTGCAAAAGGATACTGCTTAAGAAATTTCAGACTGCATATAAATGTTAAAGGGGTGATTAAAAAAACCACCCTGCAATTTAAAAGTTAACTCTGTTAAAGAGAAATATCAGAAGGCCATAAAAAATAAAACTCACCTTTTTTATAACGATTGGGTTTACTCTCGCCTCCGATGGAAATACCTAAAGGCGTTAACTCATATTTTCCGTCTTTCTCTATGAGGTATCCTGAATTCATCAATTCCGCATACATTTCAGATAAACCCATTTTATGTTGTTTAGCTAAATTAGTTGAGGTTAGTTTATTTGCGGGTTCTGGGTTTGTATCCCCCTCTTTACTTGTTCTCTCATCTGACTCGGTTGAGATAGGATATGTTAATATACTATGTTTTTCATCATTTTTTTGAGATGTTCTTGTATGTTCACTCTTCTGCTCATGAGTTTTTTGCAACTCAGATCTACCCGATTGTAATGATATTGGTGATGGAATATTTTCTGTACTGATCCTGATTAACCGCTGGGCCTCTGTGATAGAAGCGTTGAAAGCGTCACGGTCATCATCCTTTACAATTAACACCCCAAGTTCATGATTGTTGATTTGACTAAAATCATATAGATTTAGGCTGCATATCAGGCTTTGATTTTCATTAGCATAAAACTTAGCATGAAGGTTCTGGCAAAAACTCAAACGAACATAAGGTAAACTGACAAGCCATTCATGGTCTTTAGGGTTAAGTTCAGATTTACCGTAGATGATACGAATATCAACCTTCATACGGTTTTTGTCTTCAATGAGCTCCTTAATTCTTGCGCTAAGTTTCAGATAAGGGCTTATCAAAATAATGCGCTCTTCGGCATTAGCGATGGTTTGCTCTACATGATAGTTTAAACCTGTTGTATTAAGAATCTGAACCATAAATCCCCCATCTTTTACAGTGTTGTTTATAAATAATAGCGCACGTTAAAAAGTTACTTTTTAGGAGTAGGAATGCTCGATATTGTGAAAGTGGAAGTGTGATTCCTTACTTAATTATTCGCTTTTCGCCATTGACGTGGTTCTATAGCGTGCGGATCAGACCACAGACCTTTACCTTCATTTCGAGCGTTTTGTTCAAGAGGCCCATATTCAGGAACAATCAACCTCCCCTGATACCGATATGCCCAGGCCATACCGTTTGCGACCATGATGGCGTTAACATCGTTGTTGTTAAGATAGATTGTGCCAAGCATACGACCATAGACGTCCTGCCCATGGTCCTGAATACTAACAACCTGATTTGCTACTAACTGAATCATTGCTTGCTTTGCTTTCTGTCCGAAGGCTTGCTTACTTTCAGGAGCATCAATCCCATAGAGCCGTATTCTTGTATTTGTTGCACCGTCATAAGCCTGGACTGTATCACCATCAATAACTCGCACTACTTTCGCCGAGAAAGTTTTGGCAATAGAAGTTAATGGGGAATATAAAAGGATAACAGCCAGTGGAAAAATGGCTAATCTAGTTGACCGGATGTTTATCATTGGTTGTCTCTGGATGATAATCATTAAATGTGATTTGAGGGGGAAATCACAACGATTTTGAAAAGTTACTTTCAAAGTATAGGTTACTTTATTAACAACATGCTATTGTGTCAATGTATATGAAAATTATTACCTGAGGTGAATGAAAACGCATCTCGGCTCAGATCAATTAAGGGGGGCTTATGTCTACTGTTAATGATGTGATTGTATCTTATGGGGGTGACAGTAAAAGGTATTCAAGAGACTTCCAGACAAAAGAAGAATTTAAAAAGAGTTGGTACGCCGTTTTGTCCCGGGCGCATGCTTCGGTAGAAGCGAAGGTAAGCTGTGCCTGTAAAGGAAAAGGACAAAAATCACTTGCCGTAAAATATCACTCTGGCGGTGATACTTATTTCCTGGCGCGGTACCCGAATACAGGTAGTCAACATTCACCTGACTGTATTTTCTTTACACTTGATAAAGACAATTCAGGTCTAAAATGCTATACACAAGGTGTCGTCAAAGACCTTAAAGATGGAGGCTACGGAATTAGGTTAGACGTGGCATTAGCCTCATCTGACTCGGAGTCGACCTCGATCGTACCGATAGATAACAGGAATAAATCAGGTGGTGTTTCTCAGAATAGCATGTCATTGCTGGGTCTTCTCCAGTTCCTGTGGGATGACAGCGGTCTGAATCGTTGGTATCCGAAAATGGCCGGGAAACGTAATCCTGGCAAGGTGTTCAACCTTATAACCCACTCTGCGGAAAAAATTAAAGTCGCATCACATCCGCTGTCCATGCATTTACTTGCAGGTGCATATCCTTCGACACCTCAAGAGACAAAAAACATAAAAATGACATCAGAGGCGCTGATGAATAAAGAGCGTCTGATTTGCCTCAATGTACTATCTAAATATAACCCTGAAAGACACTCGAATGCATCAAAACGACTTCCGATAAAGTTTTTTTCAGGTGTTCCAGTTGTGCTGATGAATACTGAGAATTGGGCATCACTGGAGAAGAGATTCAGCTCTGAAATAGCAAACTGGCGTTTAGGAGGTAACGTAATCTGTATGGCTATAGGTGATCTGGGTAAATTTAAGGGGAAAGATACATACTATCTTAAACCACTTCAGATAGCATTGATGAATGTTGATGAAAACTGGATCCCGGCAGACTCGAGTTATGAGCTGACCATGCTAAATTATCTTCATAAACATGAGCGGTCATTTATCAAACCCCTGAGATACGATGCTTCTAATAATGATGTTTTCCCAGATTTTTGTCTGACGGATATTGGGGGGCATGAACTATTTCCTATTGAGGTATTTGGTATGGATACTGCTTCATATTTGGCGCGTAAGGCGATCAAAGAAAGTTACTATAATGAACGATATGGAAAGGATGGTTGGGCATCATGGGTTGCACCGGCTGGCCCCCTACCCCATTTGCCCGATAAGGGCTGCAGTTAACGCCAAAATGCTTCAGTAAGGGCTTCGGCCCTATTATAACTATCAGCACTTTTCTGGCATAAAAGGCTTCAGCCCTGTTGTACTTCATCCTGCGATTTCAATTTTGATCAATTAACCGGCCAGAAATCATACGAAATTTTCTTTTCGTCGCCGTGCGCTACGTGAAATCTGACGTACTCACCCCTCCGTTTTTCTTCAGATTTCGCGTAGCGCAACCTGAACAAAAACCACTAGAAAAGTAACTTTTTGACTGATTTAGAAGCTGGTTACCCCCACTTCGGGTGATAACATTAAATTAACACATGGAATAAGTGTATTTATTCTAATTGTAAATAGGATGTTGCATACCTCTTGAAGCGATGGAAAAATGAGCGTATTTCTCATTATTCCTGAATTCATGCTTTTTGTTTGTTTTTATATCGATATATTGAAACCTCGTTTTATTTAAAAGACATCAGTTTTATAATCAATTTCTGTTATTTTATCGCTATTGACATTTACCATTGTGACTATATCCAATGATATTAAATCACTTGCATCTAAAAGTGACGGTGTCACGCATTGTGGTCCCAGAGAGACCCTTTTCGTGAAAAAAGCAGTTCACTCCCATAACGAAATGTGGGCTTCTTTTTTGCAGATCGTATGTGGATGTCTTCAGGTAGCAGGAAGGAAAGTGATGCAGGCATGAAAGGATGACAAACCGGCAAAGGGGCTGCTACTGCTCCGTATTCAACAAACCACCCCTGGTTAGTTGAATCCTTTGCCGGTTTTACTGGGGTCGTCTCAGAATTCGGAAAATAAAGCACGCTAAGGCGTAGTCACCCCGTGACTCGGGGTTTGAGGGCCAATGATGTAAAAAACCACGCTAAGGAGATAATTCATTGTTTAAATTGAGATTTAACGGCCTCAATTCCCCCTTCATAATATCCTCCGGTAGTGTGAACGTATAATGTCCCAGCATGTTGATATGACCGTGCATCAGAGGCGAAAGCCGCGCGATATGTTCATCCTCTGGCCCTTCCCCGATGCTGCGCAGGTGCGACAAGGCTTCCTGCATATAAAGCGTATTCCACAGCACCACTGCGTTTGTCACCAGACCCAGCGCACCCAACTGATCTTCCTGCCCCTCGCGGTAACGTTTTCTGATCTCGCCACGCTGACCGTAGCAGATGGCTCTTGCAACGGCATGGCGGCCTTCACCCCGGTTCAACTGTGTTAGGATCCGGCGACGATAGTCCTCATCATCAATATAGTTGAGAAGATACAGTGTCTTGTTAACTCTTCCGACCTCCATTATTGCCTGAGCAAGCCCTGACGGTCGGGTACTTCTCAATAGCGATCGAATGAGTTCTGACGCATGAATAGTGCCCAGCTTCAGCGAACCGGCAACCCGCATCATCTCATCCCAGTGGCTTTCGATTTTAGAAAGGTCAACACAACCCCGCGCCAGTTTGTCCAACGCCCCGTAATTCGCTGCTTTGTCGGCCCGCCAGAACACAGCCTCACCCGCATCCGCCAGACGAGGTGAAAATTGGTATCCCAGTAGCCAGAACAGGCCAAAGATAATGTCACTGGTACCTGCTGTGTCCGTCATGATTTCAACCGGGTTTAGTCCCGTTTGTTGCTCAAGTAGCCCTTCCAGCACAAAGATGGAATCCCGCAGTGTTCCAGGAATCACTATGCCATGAAAACCCGAATATTGGTCAGAGACAAAGTTGTACCAGGTGATGCCGCGCCCTGAACCAAAGTATTTTCTGTTGGGGCCAGAATTCACCGTTTTCACTGGCGTGACAAAACGCATACCATCAGCGGAGGCTACCTCCCCGCCCCCCCAGTATCCTGCCAACGCTAACGAGGACTGAAAATCAACCAGCCGCGCATTGGCGCTAACCAGCGTTTCTGCTCGGATGTAGTTCTGTTTCACCCAGCTCAGACGATGGCGAGTCAGTGCAGGGATATTGTGCTTGATCAGCGGCTCATGTCCGATATTGCAGGCCTCAGCCAGCATCACCGCACACAGGCTTATATGCAGATCCTGCGCACGGGCACCTGACTCGCTGACATGGCTGAATTCACGGGTGAAGCCAGTTCTGGCGTCAATCTCGAGCAACAGTTCTGTCAGGTCAACGGGTGGAAGCAATTGTCTGACTCGGCTGCTCAGTTGTATCAGCGCCGGTGGTTCATCCAATTTATCCAGGCTGCTGATGGTCAGCGAAGGATGTTTACCTTCATTGCAGATGTCCACGGCGGTATTGCGATCAAAACGTGATGCCACCGTTTTCCAGGTTTCATCTAACTGAGCGGCCAATTGCTCCGATGCTTTACTGCCATTAGTGGGGTGACCCAATGCCCGGCAGACTGGAACCCGCTGCGCCTGCCATTCCTCCCCCTGAAGAAGTTTTTGGCGCGGATCACCCCAACGATCGCTGTTTTCCAACCAGATGTCACGACGGCGTAGCGCATCCTGAAGTCGCTCCAGCAGACACAACGAGTAACCTGCTCGCTGTATCCGACCGTCAGCATCGTACACCAGGCGTTTCCAAGGGCCTGAAATGATATGTTCAGGTGCATCGTCCAGGATCCGTTTTTTCGAGCCGTTTAGCTCTGCCAGGTAATGGATGGCAGCCAAGGTATGTTCACCGTCTGGGGCCGCACGGAAGTGCAGATCGCGCAGTAGTGCGGGCAAAAAACGCCTTACCCGTCCGTATTGCTCCACCATTTCATCCTGAAAGTTTGTATCCTGGGGGCGGGCCAGTTCATTCACTTTTTCCACGGACTCTGCCAGTCTGGCGACAGACACACTGCTGAATATGGTCTTTCGCAGCAAATCATCGGCGGTATCTTCATCAAGTAAAAGTGCGCATGCCCGCGCCAGCAGCAACGCCGCGCGGTCAAGATCCTTGAGCGTCCTAAGTCGCTTTTTCTGCCCGGTTTTCTTCGCCTCCCGGGTAATATTGAGGATCAGCATATCCAGCACGTCAACGGCCTCGTCCAGCGCCGAGATTTCTTGCGCTTTCACGAATGCGGTAAGGATCGCCAGCCGCCGTTCTTCTGGCATTCTGCTGATATATTTCACCGATGCCATTCCGGCATAGCGTGCCAGATTGCGGAGCTGTATGGCGGGCAGCCCAGTGAAATTCAGACAGGAAAACTCCAGGCTGCGCAGGCGAGTGTAACGTTCAAGTGCTTCAGTGAACGCGGGGCCGCTGATAGTGACAGGGCCTCTTTTTAGGTGCTCCATCACTGAGAGTCGCTGTCCTTCGGGGATTTCAAGTAACCCAGCCAGTTGTGCGGTCTGCCAACGGTTTGGCAGCGCGGCCAATTTTCGCCACAAGCGGCGGGTCGCACGCTCACGGATTTCACCAATGACTCTCGTCAGGGTGGATGCGGCTGGCAACAACACTTTATTTTGAAGCAACCACGCGGTGGCAAAATCGAACATCAGTCCGGGGCGTTCATTACTGAGCCATGCACGGGTATACAGCAATCGCTTCAGTCTGAACGACCACGGGAAATCACCGAAATCATGATAGCTATAGTGCTGCCTGATAAGCCCGTGGTGCTCCCAACGGCACTGTTGCAAATAGTCGGTGGTGATAAACTTATCATCCCCTTTTGCTGATGGAGCTGCACATGAACCCATT
>OKVX01001031.1_pt1 | contig 12398 bp, 17 predicted proteins | sample 1606941 | NCBI WGS metagenome assembly OKVX01 (sample SAMN03281016, study PRJEB24777) | human gut metagenome | isolation source: fecal sample PR161 from 1 month old female Malay infant, caesarean... | reverse complement strand
CCGAGGTGACCAACTCCGCGATTGAGCTGAAGGTACTCATCGAGCAAATGCGCGAGCAAATCCAGAATATCGAGTAAATATTTAAGAGCTATCACAAAGACGCACGAAACCAGTAAAGCCCGCAATCCAGCGGGCTTTTTTGTTATCATCGGCTATCATAAAGACGCAACAAAGCGCATGATTGCCGTGTACACAAAGGTGTACCCAATGAGGTTTGTGTACATCAATTTGGGTACACCCCCTATTAAAAGTTTGGAATAGTTTGGATATTCGCAAAATGCCAAAACTCACAGACATGCAGATCCGCGCATGGATAAAGGCCGGGGAGCGATTCGAGGGGCGGGCAGACGGGAACGGCTTATACCTGCGTTACCGTGCTGCCGACAAAATCCCTACATGGAGATACCGCTATAAACTTGCCGGGAAGTCCCGCGCCATGCTGATTGGCTCTTATGCTGAACTGTCACTATCAAAGGCCAGAGAGACAGCCAAAGAGCTATCGGCTCGCGTTGCGCTGGGTTATGACGTTGCCGGGGAGAAGCAGGAGCGCAAAACCGAAGCGCTGGCGAAGATGGAAGCAGAAAAAAACGCCATGCGCGTTTCAGAGCTTGCCGCTGAATACTTTGAGCGTCAGATCCTGCCGCGCTGGAAGCACCCCGATATACTCCGCCGCCGTATCGACAAAGATATAAACCCCTGCATTGGCAGCATGAAGGTGGAGGACGTGAAGCCGCGCCATATTGATGACATGCTGAAAGGTATTGTTGACCGTGGAGCGCCGACCATAGCAACGGACGTGCTGAGATGGACGCGCCGCATATTCGACTACGGAATCAAACGGCACGCGCTGGAGATTAACCCCTGTTCAGCCTTTGAGGTGGCAGACGCTGGAGGGAAGGAGGTTAGCCGCGACCGCTGGCTAACCCGCGATGAGTTAATCCAGCTATTCAAAGCCATGCGCACGGCTAAGGGGTTCAGTCGCCAGAATGAAATCACGTTCAAATTACTGTTAGCGTTATGCGTCCGCAAAATGGAGTTATGCGCCGCCCGCTGGGAGGAGTTCGATCTTGATAAAGCCGTATGGCGCTTGCCAGAGGAACGCAGCAAAAACGGCGACGCTATAGACATTCCATTAGCGCCGCCAGCAGTCGAATGGCTGAGAGAGCTTAAAACGTTCTCATGCAACAGCGCATGGGTACTGCCAGCCAGAAAGATGCAAAACAGGATGATCCCCCATATTCAGGAAAGCACCCTGCCCGTTGCGCTGGCGAAGGTTCGCGCTGAAATGCCGGACGTGCCGAATTTCACTATTCACGACTTCCGGCGCACAGCCCGCACCCATTTAGCCGCGCTGGGCGTTGATCCCGTAGTGGCTGAAAGATGCCTCAACCACAAAATTAAAGGCGTGGAGGGTATCTATAACCGTCACCAGTATTTTGACGAACGCCGGGCCGCGTTAACACAGTGGGCGGGATTGCTGGTGGCACTGGAGCGCGGCGAAGAGTACAACGTTACACCGCTGAGAAAAGCGAAATAACCAAGATATGTAAAGAATCAGAGGACAGATTGAGCCTAGCCCGACGGGGTGAAAAGCGGGAAGCCTTACCGCCTGGCTCAATCACTCTTTAAGGCACAGCGTGAAAGGTGACGCGATGAACAAAAAAGAAGCCCACAGCAGCATTAAAATCCCACCTATGGAATACTTTACGCTCGACAGGGCAGCTAGTATTTTGCAATGCGATATAGATGATTTACTTCACTATGGAGTTATTGGGGCTATACCGTTATGCGTAATGATGAGGGGTTTTCCCTCTGCCTTGATTTTTATGGGTGGTAAAGATATACAAGACCCAATTGATTTTTATCACGAACACAAAGGAAACTTCTCATTTCTTTTTCGTGAGAATAACTACATATCTGAATTTAATTCTTTGCTCACCGAGCATGACGCATACAAAACAGATGGTGGGTTTATTTTATTTAGAGGATTGGCGCATGGGCTATGGTGTCTGGGACATGGTGAAATAGAAAGCCTCCTTTATTCTAAGAGGGCAAGGGTGATAGATGCGACAATATTTAGGCCGTTCGGATGGGACACTTTCCGCGAGAAGACTGGCCTTTCGTGTCATATAATTAGCGATAGATATTTTAATCAGAGCTGGCTACCGACGCTAAACAGACAACTAGCCGAAAGCGTAGGGTTTCAGTTAAGTGAGAGCCGAAAGCCCGCGATTAATGAGATTTTGACAACTTCCGATCTATTTATTGCCAGAGATACCATTTTAAAACTCAAAGACGCAATAGACACAGGCGAGCCAATGAAAAGCATGATTAACGGAGGTGTTACTCCCTCATCGCCGACGGAAGAGGATGTAGGAAAACCAGTAAAAATAACAGAAAAACAGACGAGACTTATTGTCGCCTTACTTAAAAGCCTAGGCTTAACCGATAGTGATTTAAAAGGCAGCATTCAACAACTGAGAACTAAAGCTACCAATAAAGTTGAGGGGCTACCACTCCCGGATGATGATAAGACGCTTATTGATTGGCTGAGAAAAGGGGGAATCGAACGATAACGGAATTATGAAAATTCCGGGGAGTTTTCTAATAATTCCGATACATTACAATAGATTGTGCCCATCATACCCGTAACGAAGCAACAACCATCAAAAGAGGTTACGGGACATATGGCAACACAGAACGCAGCAATCCACACAATCCCCCAATCTGGCTATATCCGACGTTTCCGCCTTGCTGAATTGCTGGGCGTTAGCGTTTCCACCATTGATCGCAAAGTTCGCAATGGGGTTCTGCCGCGCCCGGTAAAGCTGGGCGAGAAGATTACCGCCTTTGATGCGGTAGAGATTAACAACTGGCTGGCAGAGCGTCGGGGAAAGGTGGCCTGATGAAAAAAGAAAACCGCCCCGGACAGCAGGCGGCTAACAACATAGATATTCGCGGATCTGATGTTACGCCACCAGCGCCCACCACACAAGCGCCACGCCGCACACCGAAGAAGCACCGCGCCCGCGTCTACATGCTACGCACTGGCGTAGAGGGATGGACAGAAAACGACATTCTGCGATATTGCCGCCTTTCGTCTGGAAGGAACTACGCCAGCGAGTTAGAGCGCAGGCTTGATATTCAGCTTGAGCGCATAGACGAAAAGAATCCCGACGGGATCGGGTCACATTTACGCTATCGCTTTACCGGGCGCGGTGACGTTCTAAAAGTTATTCGGCTTGTGAACCATAACGCCGACGCTGGGGGCTATCAGGGGCTTTCTCAGCCTGAAATTTCCGACATTATGAACCTATACCCGGACAGCTTCACCGCCGCATAACGGAGCCGAAAATATGACTATCGAAAAAAGCCGATTCAGTTCGGAGGCCGCCCCTCAACCCAACGTCAACACGGGAGTAATTAACGGCAACGACTTCGCCGCTATTGTTCCCGTTATTGCCGGACGCATTGGCGGGCGTGAAGCCAATATTGTGAGCGCCAGAGCCTTGCGTAAGGCGCTGGGGGTGGGGCGAGACTTCACCACCTGGATTAAAGGGCGCATTAGTCAGTATGGTTTTGCCGCTGGTGTGGATTACATCACCGTTGAAAATTTGAGCTCACCCGTTTCGGGGAGCGCAAAATTTCGCCAGCAAATCGAGCATGATTATCTGCTATCGCTGGATATGGCTAAAGAAGTGGCAATGGTTGAGCGCAACGAGCAGGGCCGCGCCGTTCGACGTTACTTCATTCAGTGTGAGGAAGCACTACAGCGCAGCGCCCCGGAGATTGCCGCTCAGTATCGCCGCCAGCTAAAAGCCCGTATCAGTGCCGCCAACCTGTTTAAACCAATGTGCGCAGCACTGGAAAGCGCCCGCGCAGAACAGGGCAAACAGACACAGCAGCGCCACTACAGCAACGAGAGCAACATGATCGCCCGTATCGTGCTGGGTGGCATGACGGCGAAGCAGTGGGCGCAGGCAAATGGCATTGCTGGCGAACCACGGGACAGCATGAACGCCGCACAGCTTGAACACCTCTCCTATCTGGAAAGCACCAATATCACGCTAATTGAGCTGGGGCAGGACTACGACCAGCGCAAAGCTGAATTAATACGACTGTCTCAGCGCTGGCTGGCGAAGCGTATGGGGGTAAGCCATGCGTAACCAAAACCCCCAGCCGGGAAGCCGATACAAGGATTCTCACGGGGCTGTAGTGACCGTTGAGCGCGTCGAGCATAACCGCGTGACGTTCTACCGCGACGGATATCAGCACCCGTGCGTACAGCCTATTGAGCGATTCATGAAGGAGTTCCGGGAGGTAGCACCGTGATACTGCGTAAATCAGCCTTCCAGAGTAAGGGCATCTCACTGGCTGGCCTGTTAGCAAATATTAACCCGCAGAACCTTATAAAACCTGATATTCATCGCCGCGCCGTTGCGACAAATGACGACATTTTAGAGGCGTTTTCTGGGCTGCGAATCCTAATAAATCCTAAGTTTTTTTCGCATTTTGCGACCAGTACGCGCGAGAAAGTTTTTTCTGACAACACTACGCCAGTGGAAAATTATTACGCTGTATTGAGTTTTCGGAGCATTACGCGCCCGTCTGGGGAGTTTTCGGACTATGTAAAAAAGGGCAGCGCCTACAGGTCAGACCACCAGCAGGAAAATCAGTGTTATAGTCCTCACGTTGCTGCAAAATCAGCAACCGGGATTTGCACCCCGAACACACACAGGGCGACACAGACGCCGAAAGCGTCTTTTTTTGTGTCCAATCACTATGCACACCTAATCAGCGGCCTTGTCCGTACTAAATCAATGGTGGCGTTAGTGGGGCTACGTTCGCGTAGGCCGGTTTCCTTTGTGTCCGGTAGTGCAAACCCTGCTGACGTCACCGCCAATCATGACATTTGCACGTCAGGCGGTGACTCCTTAAACACAAAGGAGGCTGCCTACATGCTGGCTACTACCCCAACCCAAAAACCATCATTTATCTGGTTAATCGCAGCAGTTCGCCGCGATATGCCGACAATTACCGCCAAAATTCACCATATCGCCGCAGAGACTGAGCAGGAAGCCCGCCGCATTCTGGCGCGGGATCACGTTTGCTTTTTCGCCGGACGTATTCGCACAGGGGGCGCACATGCTTAATTACTTCCGTGTTGCAGGATGCGCCACCGCCCGGAGCGGCGAATTAGTCGAGTTCGTTTATATCGTTGACGCCCACAGCACTATCAGCGCCAAAGCTGAGGCGCTAAATCAGGCCAGAAATGAACGCCTTTCCAACATCCAGATTAACCGCATTCGTGAGGTGGCAGCATGAGCCTGTATAACGATTTAGTGTCCGGCAACTTTGATGGTTGTACACCTGATGATCTGAAAGGAATTGAGAGCCGCGCCAGTGATGCCGTGAGTGATTTAATGCTGGGCGTCAGTGCCATTGGTAGCCTCATGTTCTGGGCGGCTGATAGCGATGACTACCCGGAGGAAGGCGCTAAAGCTGATATGTACAGATTAGGCGCAATGCTGGGACGTATCGGAGAGGTTGCGCAGGCGCTGAATGATAGCGCTACAAACGCCGCATTCTTGCGCTCAATCAGTGAAAAAGAAGCCAAAGGGAGGGCGGGCAAATGAACATAAATACCATCTACCGCCACCCGGCAGAGCTGGAAGCCGAAGCGATGCTATCTCGCAAAGAAGCATACCCGGATGATTTTACGCTGGCAGACCGAACAGCAGAACGCATGACCCGCGCCCGCAATGGGCTGGCTCACGTTATGACCGATTTAGCCACTCAACTAGACGATGAACAGGCCGCTATCGTGTATTGCTGGCTGAGTAAAGTCCTGACGATTATCGATATAGCCAGAATTGATGCGGAGGGGAGAGCATGAGCCAGTTACAACTGATTGATGCTGCCTGCCAGATTGAACAGGCACAGGCTGTTTTATCCATGTGGTTGGAGAGCGCCACCAATAAAACAGATCCCGATTTACCGCGCCTGATTGGTTCCAATCTGACGCTGTTACACGGTGTACCCGAAGCAATGAGCGAGGCTGAAAGCAAGCTGGCTGACCATGTAATGCGTGAATATCGGGAGGGCAAAGCATGAGCAATATACTGACCATTAAACCGGGAAATCCCGACCTGTTCCACGCAGAAGCCACACCGCACGGCGTAAACATCATGACCCGCAATGATGCCGGGATGTATGAGCATGTTGCTCTTATCAACTACGAAAAAGTCGTAGTACGTCTGGATGCGGGTGAGTATGACAATAAGCCTGATAAAGGATTTGCCCTGCATTTTGCAGTGGCGGACGGCGGGGCGCGTGGCTGGTTCGACTTCACCGCGCAGCATAACGTCATTATGTGGCGCTGGCTGATTGCAGCCTGTTTCGTTGCCGAAATGAAGCGTGAGAACGGCACCACCACGGTTACTGAGGCTGACGGCACATCATCGCAGGTGGCGATTTACTCCAATGGTAATGCGGGCATGGTGGTATACCCGTTTGCTGAACGGCTGGCGATGGCGAACAACATCGAGGGCGCAATGATTGAGCGCTACGGCGTTGAGCAAGGAACAGAGAACGCCATTGTGTTCTACCGCGCCATGCTGGATGCGGAACGCGGAGAGCTGACCCCGTTCGGACGTGAAACGCTGGCAGAGCTACATGATGGATTCATTGCTGATCTGGATGAAAACGGCTGGCCTGAAATGCCAGCGGCGCACTGAGGGAGGTAACACGAATGCGTAATATCGACCTTATCCGCGAAGTGACCACCGCCGCCGCTGGTAACTGGCCTTATGTGCTGGCTGGCCTGTCTATCGACGTGCCTGATTCATCACGCCGTCATGCCCCCTGCCCTGCATGTGGCGGTACGGATCGCTTCCGGTTCGACGACAACGGTCGCGGTAGCTTTATCTGTAACCAATGCGGCGCGGGCGACGGCTTAGACCTGATTAAGAAGGTGAACAACTGCGACACCACAGAGGCGGCACAGCTTGCCGCTGATGTGCTGGGTATTGATTACCGGGCAGCGCAAACCGACCCGGCGGCAGCGAGCCAGAGAAGGGAGCAACTGGAAGCTGACCGCCAGCAGCGTGAGCAGGAGCGCCAGCAACAGGCAGCAGACGACGCAGAGCAGCGAAGGGCTACGTTTGCCCGTCTGTATGCCGGAATGCGCCAGAGTGTCGCACAGGGCGAATCTGATTACCTGCAATCAAAAGGGCTGACCGGGTTTAATTACCCGGTTATGTCCGATGGTTCGCTACTCCTGCCGCTGGTGGATGAATCCGGCGCAGTAGTGGCGGCGCAGACCATCACGCCGCAGGGAGATAAACGACTCCTGACAGGTTCCGCAAAGCGCGGGGCATATCACGCCGTCAACGCACCGGAACAGCCGCAGACGGTGATTATTGCCGAGGGGCTGGCAACCGCTTTATCAGTCCACCTTATGCGCCCTGACGCGCTGACAGTGTGCGCCATTGATGCGGGCAACCTGCTACCAGTCGCAATACAGATGCGCCAGCAGCACCCACAGACGCAAATCATCATTGCGGCGGATAACGACCGACTGGGCGACAAACCCAATACCGGCACTGAACGGGCGGAGAAAGCCGCTTCTGCCGTGGCGGGCTATGTTGCCGTGCCGCCGACAGACTACAAAGCCGACTGGAACGACTACCACCAGCAACACGGGCTGGAAGTCGCTACGGCTGCGTTTAACGATTCGACGTACCAGCCACAGGGGGAAAGTGTGACCGTACAACTGAAAGCGATTGAGGGCGGCAAAAAGAGCCGAACAAAAGAGATCGGGGACATTTCGCAGATGGCGGCGAGCCAGAAGGCGCGGCTACTGTCTGCCCGGTGGGAGCGTCTGGCAGTAAACACCGACAGTCAGGCGGTTTATCGGTACGCTTGCGGGGTGTGGGAGAGGCTGCCAGAGGCAGAGCTTGAACGGGAGATGGTGGCAATATTCGACGAACACGAGGCGCATTACACGGAGAAAGGCGTTAAGTCGGTTGTAGCCACCATGAAGCTACAGATCCCGCCCACCGGAGAGCAGCCAGCGGATTGTATCGGATTCAGTAACGGTATTTATGACCTGAAAGCGCAGGAGTTCAGACCGCACGCGCCTGATAACTGGCTGATGAATCACAACGGCATTGAATACACGCCAGCGGAGCGCGGGGAGACCCTTGCAACCCATGCGCCGAATTTCACCCGCTGGATTAATCACGCCACCGGAGGGAATGGCGACAGAGCCGCGCGGATTAAGGCGGCGTTGTTTATGGTTCTGGCTCGCCGTCATGACTGGCAGCTATTTATAGAAGTAACCGGGGAGGGCGGCAGCGGGAAATCTGTATTTAGCAGCATAGCCGTATCACTGGCAGGTGAGCACAACACAGCCAGCGCCAGCATGGGAACGCTAGACACAGCCAGAGGGCGGGCGCAGCTTGTGGGAAAAAGCCTGATTATCATGCCAGACCAGACCCGCTATGTTGGCGAAGGCGCAGGGATAAAGGCCATTACAGGCGGCGACCCGGTAGAGATTGATGGTAAGTACGAAAAGCAGTTCACCACCGTGCTGAATGCCGTTGTTCTCGCAACCAACAACGAACCAATGACCTTTACCGAGCGCAACGGGGGCATTGCCCGCCGCCGTGTGATATTCCCGTTCGATAATCCGGTATCAGAAGCGGAGAAAGACCCCGACCTGACAGCGAAGATCCGCCGTGAAATCCCGGTAATTATTCGTCACTTGCTGGCAATGTTTGCTGACCAGAACAAAGCTAAAACGCTTTTAATCGAGCAGCGCGATTCCGCAGAGGCGTTGGGCGTTAAGCGCGGGACAGATCCGGTTATAGACATGTGCGCGGCCTTGTATTTTATGAGCGAGCCGAGGGGCCTAATGATGGGCGGCGGAACGTGGGCTGGCCAGCCAGAGCCGAGGGTGTATCTCTATCATCTTTATCTGGCATTCATGGAGTATCACGGGCTGGGTAAGCCGCTTTCCGTCAACAAGTTCTCACGCGCCATTAAATCAGCCGCCAGAGAATACCGGGCCAGCTACCTGACACGCAGCATTAACGGCAGAGCGCAGACGAACGTTGGGATCAATGAGCTGGCGGAAGAGTTTATACCGCGAGCATATGGCAGCAGCACCGCCGAAGGGGGCGATGAATAGTTTACCCCTGATTTATCCCTACCTATCCCTACAAAGTCATTTAAGGCCAGTAATGACGGGGTTTGTAGACTGGTAGGGATATATATATTTATCCCTACTTATCCCTACATATGCCTACTAAACAAGAAGCCACACATAACCGTTTTTTGGTATTTGGTAGGGATAAGTAGGGTTAAGTAGGGTTAAGTAGGGTAAGAAAAACAATTCCCTACTAGCCTGAAAGCCGCGCCATATCTGGGTTTTCCCGATTAGTAGGGTTTGGTAGGGATATTACACCCCAAAAAAGATTTACAGGGGGGGTATGATTCAGCTAAAGGGCGAAAAAATGAACGAACATCATAAAAAGCAGATAGAAGTTATTAGAGAGATTGAAGCGCTGGGGTTCACCGCGCAGGAGGCGGCGGCCTTGTTACTGGCTGGCGAATTATCCCGGCTAAATGACAGCATGGACTACCTGAAACGAGCCGCCGGGAATATTGACAACACGTTATCAAGAATGGAGGGCGCTTAATGACAGCACAACTATCAGCATACGGGCGGCTGGTGGCAGATCCCCAGACCAGAACGACGAACAGCGGAACGAGCATGGCAATGGGGCGTTTAGCGGTATCACTGCCCTGCAATGCCGCAGCAGAGGGGCAGGCTACTTTCTGGCTGGGCGTTATCGCCTTTGGTAAACAGGCCGACGCGCTGGCCCGTCACGTAAAGGACGATATGTTGAGCGTATCGGGGGCCATGCAGCTTAACCAATGGACGGGGAAAGATGGCGGGACACAGCAGGGCTATCAGATAGTGGCAGACAGTGTAATCAGCGCAAAGACGGTAAGGCCGGGCGGGAAGCGTAGCGCGTCAGCTGGCACAGATAATAAGGGCCATACCACACAACCCGCGCCGGGATGGGAAATATACGATACCCCAGACGCCTTTGATCAGCGCCCGCCGTTTGATGATGAAACACCTTTCTGAGAGGCAACATGGATACACAGAACACAGTTGTTGAGATTGGCTACTATCGTTGGCCGCGAGATCTTGCCATTCATGAAGCCGGTCATGCCATTGCTGCATGGTTTTTTGGCAATTCGCAGGTAGAAATTTCCCTAGCAGGTAAGGGAAGGATCGCGAGAACTTATCTTTACGGTGAAGTCGATGAATGTAATGCCGTCGCTGTATGGAGGGTGAATTATCCGCGAACCGCTGACGATATAATGCCTTACCATTTGTCTTCTACTGAAAAGAGGTCTGATCTGATAAATCAAGTGAGCGGAGCAATGGTCTGTTCTCTGGCTGGCATCGTCGCGCAATCAAAGTACACCGGAGAAAGTGTCAATGCCTTGATGAAAACGTCAGGTAAGTATGACATGCGAAATGTTCATAATTTGATCGAGGTGTATCGTGCCGCTGGTGGAAAGGATGCTGATATACAGCACAAATCCCTTTCCCGCGCTCAGGCGTTGATTACCTTGAAATGGTGGGACACTATCGCGCTGGCTAAGATACTGGAGAATCGTAACCACATGCCAGCCAGTAATTTTCAGGCCATTATGGGCACTATTGATAGTTATAGCCCAAAGGTTTTGACGCTGGATGAACTAGATGAATTAGCGGGTGAGGAATGAAGCCAGCCGTTTGATGATGGGTTTTAAGCTGGAGGACAAGCAGCATGATACGCGACAAAAAGGCCGAAGAACTGGAGGCTAAAGGGTTGTTCCGCAGGGCGGCGGCGCGGTGGCTTGACGTTATGGCGGCGTGTACCGAGGATGCTGACAGGGAGCAGGCGAAGCGGAACCGTGAAAGATGCCTTGAAGGCGTAAAGCGCCCACGCTTTAAGCTGGAGGAATTTGCAGACCTTCACAGAGCGGCAAAAGCCACCACCAACCGCATGGGGATAGCGCAGAACAACGGGGAGGCTTTCAGATTGCCAGCCAGCAGAAAACGAGCACGTAAGGCGCGCAATGATGGCGCATAATTCCGGTGCCGTGGCTGCGTGGGAGTTTGAGCGGCACACGTAGCCAATCCCGGCGGAATATAGGACTACATAGGACGGATTCAAAACCTGAATAACTCGAAACCCGTGCCAGTAGCGGGCTGGAGCCAAAAACGTGATTCAGGACGTCCTAAATATCTGGTTCGTTCCACTGGTACGCGCACGCAGGGTACGCAAGGCAGTACGCAGCAAATTCGCACGGTGGCGAAATTTCCCCGGATACGAAACCGATAGACGCGCAAGCATCCCCGCCAGCCCGCGCCGTCACTGGCTTTCCGTGGTACGCAGTGCACAATATCTGGTACGCAGTACGCAGAAAAACGCTTATTATTTCATATTCATTTTGCGCAGCGGTGCGCAATTCGCACCTAATAAATCCTAAGATTGTGCAGCCATTCGCAGGAGGCCAGCCAGTGAGAAACAGAACGCGCAGCTATACCACGGACTTACCCCGCATTAGTCTGAAATTCCTTGCACACATCCGCAGTAATTTGGTGGACGCAGTACCCGGTACACAGCTTTCCTGCCAGACAGAGTGCGGAACCCTGCATATCTTCCGACAGGCAGACGGCTACGCCATGACGATCAACGGCGTTACACGGACAATCAGAACCACGACCACACAGGCTGGCTACGGAGTTCGGCAATGGTATGTTTGCCCTCATTGCACGAAACGGGTAGCAAAGCTGTATATCGGCAGGAAAGATATCGGATGCCGGGAATGCTGGAATCTCCACTATAAAAGCCAGAGTGCCGACAGACTGGACAGGATGCGCATGAAGATACACCAGCAGCGATACGCGATTTGGGGCAACAATGACCTTACCAATAATCTGTTTAATGACATTCGCATGTTCCCGAAACCAAAGGGGATGCGCTGGGCTACGTTTTACAGGAAACGGGCGGAGTTGTCGGCAATGGAGATGGCTTACTGGAAGGAATTCAGTCCGGTAGTAGATAGAATCACGGGCGTGATTGAGCGTAAGACGGGGAAAGCTGCCAAAGATATTGGCCCGAAGCTGTAAAAGCAAAACGCCCAAAAAGGGAGTTTGAGAGCGGACAGACTAATACCCGGCGCAATTATGTTTTAGACAGTATATTGATCGCCCAAAACTACGCAACAGTGGCAACCATGACACCTCAGCAGATAGCCGCAATCACAGCCGCTAAACTGGAGCATGAAGGCCACCAGCTTACCCCGGCAGAGGTTCGGGAAATGGA
>OKVX01001030.1_pt1 | contig 12400 bp, 10 predicted proteins | sample 1606941 | NCBI WGS metagenome assembly OKVX01 (sample SAMN03281016, study PRJEB24777) | human gut metagenome | isolation source: fecal sample PR161 from 1 month old female Malay infant, caesarean... | reverse complement strand
GAAGGGATGAAAGAATTCATGGCTGCAGGCTCTGCATCCAGAGACAAAAATATCATAAACTATATGGTCAGGTTGTCATACGAATCAGGCGATAACTTCGATGATGCGACTATGTCATTATACATAAGACTGTTGAGCAGCAACATGCACGGAAAAACTGTCGGCGCTGATTTTGAATTAGAAAACTTGCTTGATAAATTCCATAATGACTCTCATTTATCGGATGCATCATCCCAGGAAGAGGTTATCAACAATATTCTTGGTGATATTATCTATCAATCAATTGAAGAGCTGGGTGATTTGTCCCGAGACAGAGAAATCAGTCGCCTTGCTCAACGCAGCGTGGATGTTGTGCTCGATAAATTTTCGCGATAAGGCAGCAGTAGATTTAATCGGCAAGGCTTTCTGAGGTCTCCCTGATACCTCAGAAAGGTCGATAATAACCACTGGAGACGTTATGGACAGGCAAACTACTTCGCCGTTGCTTATCGATCAGGCGCAACCGTTAGATGCGCTGCTACGCAAAGCAATGGCGGCTGACCTCGCGGCGCTGGCAGATACTCTTACCGACAACGGGCGTGGCCGGGTTTCGCTTAAAGAGGAAACGAAAAAAAGCATCCTGTTGCACAAGCGGCAACAAACCCTGCACACGATAGCGCCAGTACTGGCAACAGAAATCTGCGCGTTTGGCGGGAATACGGTCGCGAATGCTTTCCGGCAAAAAAAATCGCCAGCGTACGCCGTCGTAGCCCTGGATGTGGCCAAAAGAATTGGCGCTAAGGTCAATAAGAATGCCACTGTCGCGGAAATTGAACGCGCCATCATCGAAAAAACGTTACTCAAAGCGCTAAAAGGCGGCAAAAAAGAGGAACTGAAAGCCTTATTTAAAGAGCAACAACTGACGGTAGATCATGCGCAAATTAGCCAGCTGCTTAATGAGGGGAAAGCCGAAGACGTGCTCAGACTGCTGATCGCCTCATGCGGGCCCTATGCCATATCAAGGATGGTGAATGCCGCCATGCTTCCGGCGCTCAATCTGGCATTGAAAGCAGGTTTACCTGCTCTTGGCAAAGTTATTGCGGGCCGCGCTCCGACCTTGCTCAATCCGATCGCTGCTGTGCTTTCTGCCGCCTGGATGACCTACGATCTTACCGGGCCCGCCTACCGGGTAACCATACCCGCAGTTATTCGCATTGCCTGTATTCGTCAGGCCGATATCCAACAGCAAGCGGACACATTCTGTATGGAGCTTAAACAATGTCTATAGACGCAGATGTTTTATATCGCACGATTAAACAGTCTCCGGATATCATCGAAGGGCTAAAAACGGGGCTGTATAAAATTTACGGCGGTGTGATACGTGTGACGAAGGGGCACGAAAAGGCTGGCAGCATCGTCGCCCATTTGATGTTCCCCAGCGATGCAGAAAAAGCGCAAGAAGGCATCGAGAGCCTGAAAAATGTATTGTCATCGCAAATGGGGACGATACAAAGCGGCATTGAGACGTTGCAAGGCTCAGTCAATACACTGCAGATGCTCCAGTCTGCAAATCTGGCGCTTTCCGGGCTCAATCTGGCCGTTTCTGTCGCCGGGTTTGCGATTGTCTGCCACAAACTCAACCGCATTGAATCTCTGCTCCACAGCCAATCGCAAAAGCTGGATACGCTGCTGCATTTAGCGCTGGATGCGCGTCAGCGCGAGTCATTCCGGGATATTGCCAGTTTTAATGCCGCGCTCAATACCGCCCGACAATTTGCGGAAATGGGCGATATTGCGCAGTTGAAAACGCTGGTTCACGACCTTAACGCCCAGTATGAATTTACCAGTCTGGCGCTCAAGAACACGGCTAACGCGGTTAATTCCCCTGAATTTTATCCCTCACTGCATGAACTGAGCATTTTGCAGGAACGTTTTATGTATCTGGGGTTGTTTCGTAGTTTTATCCAACAAAAAATCGGCGCTCCCCGCTATGCACTGGAATCGCTGGAGCAGCTCAACGCTGACTGGCTGGAGATAAACACAACGATTGTTGACGGGATAAGCCACTCTCCCGCCACCCTGCGGCAACTGTCGCGACAGGATGGAGACAATCTGCTCTCTTTCCTCAGCTACCGTAAAACGCGCATTGAGGCGATTGAATATCAGAGCAACCTGTTACGTCTGGCCATTGAGAAACCGGAAATTCTGGAGTTCATCAATGCCAGCAATGACGAGATTTTAGTGCTGGCAGCCTGATACCAGCGGACTGACGGCGCAAATTTAGCGCGGCGTGTCGGTAAATGGCAGTTGCGTCAGCATCTGTTGCAGATTAATGGCATCCCTGGACAGATGTTCGGCGATGCCAACCCCGCAAGGTAAGCAACCAGCACTTCCATGCGCCTGTCGCAAAGCGCCGCCAGGGTGTACGGTTGCTATCTTCACGGGCTGGCTGATAAGACGATTTAGCTCGACGGCGGAAAAAGCCGCGCGCTAAGAAAATCGATCAGCACGCGCAGCTTTGGCGAGGGATATTTACTGGCAGGCCACAAAAGATGTACCACGCCGGTATGGCTGGCATAACGTGTCAGTACTTCCCGCAACGCCCCCTCTTCCAGCGCCTCACGAATGGCAAAATCAGGCAACCAGGCAATGCCCAGCCCGCGCAGCGCGAAGCAGACACGGGTTTCAATGTTATTGCACACCATGGTCGCCGGAAGCGTGAGCTCGTTTTCCGCATCGTTACCACGCATTACCCAACGTTCCAGTTTGCCGCTGGAGGGAAAACGGTACTGCAGACAGGCATGATGAGCGAGATCCGCAGGGGTTTGCGGTTCGCCGCAGCGGGCCAGATAATCCGGCGATGCGACGACAACGGTGCGAAACTGCCCCAGTTTGCGGGCCGAGAGTCGCGAGTCAGCAGGCGGCCCGATGCGCAGCACGGCGTCATAGCCTTCGGCAATCACATCCACCATGCGGTCGGTAAATTCCAGATCCAGCTGGATCTGCGGGTACTGGCGCATAAAATCCCCCAGCACGGGTAGTACCAGCGAGCCCACCAGCGGCAAGCTCAGCCGCAAACGTCCTGTCGGATGCTCCGCCGCCTGGGTGAGTTCCTGCTGTGCGGCCTCGATTTCCGCAAGGATGCGTCGGCTGCGCTCCAGCAGTAAATGCCCTTCTGCCGTCAGCGTAATGCTGCGCGTGCTGCGGTGAAAAAGCCGTACGCCAAGCTTATCTTCCAGCCGGGCTATGCTCTTGCCGACCGCCGAGGCCGATACGCCAAGATTACGCCCGGCGGCCACAAAACTGCGCATTTCCGCCACCTGCACAAACACGACAAACCCGTTGAGACTTTCCATCTGCCCTCTCCATTACGGACATTTATTTCCATAGTGTCATGAAATATACCCCTCTTTTTCCGCAATCGTGAAGCTCCTACAGTGGATACGTTGAAAACTGAGGAGAGAGCAAATGCAAGATTTTATTCAGCCTGTTATTCGTCAGGCACTGCACGAACGCCGTCTGGTGGGCGTTGAGGTCATGGTTGCACGCCACGGACAAACCCTTTTTCACCAGGCTGCGGGCTATGCCGACCGGCAGACGCAGCGCCCGATGACGCTCAATACCCGTTTTCGTCTTGCGTCGGTGAGTAAACCCATCGTTACCACCGCCGCCATGGTGCTGGTACAGCAGGGTAAATTGCACCTTGATGATGCCGTTACCCGCTACCTGCCTGAGTTCACGCCGCCACTGCCGGATGGCGGCCAGGCCACCATCACGCTGCGTCAGTTAATGAGCCACAGCGCCGGTCTCGGCTACCGCTTCCTTGAAGAAGATATGAACGGTCCCTACGCCCGCGCGGGTGTTTCCGATGGCATGGATGCTTCCGGGGTGACGCTTGAGGAAAACGTCCGCCGTATCGCAACGGTTCCCCTGTTATATGCACCGGGAACCGCCTGGGGCTATTCGCTGGCGATTGATGTGCTGGGCGCGATAATTGCGAAGGTTGAGGGGCAACCACTGGATATTGCGGTAAAAACGCTGGTCACCGGGCCGCTGGCAATGGACAGCACCGGCTTCGCGTTATCCCCGGATCAGGCGGTGGCAACCGCCTATGTGAACGATAAGCCAGAGCCACACCCCCTGCAAGAGGGCGAATTCGCCGCCCCCTTTGAGAACACCGTGGGTATCTGCTACAGCCCGTCACGGGTCTATAACCGTCAGGCGTATCCGTCGGGAGGCGCAGGAATGGTCGGCACCGTGGCTGATGTAATGCGCCTGCTTGAAACATTGCGCAGCGGTGGCGGTTCTCTTCTGGCCCCCGAATGGGTGGCGGAAATGGGCCGCGATCAGATTACGCCACATGCGCTTGCGGATGCCCCCGGCACAGGTTTTGGACTGGGCTTTTCCGTTCTTCGCGATCCACTCAAGGCCGCCTCGCCGGAATCCCCCGGTACCTGGCGCTGGGGTGGTGCCTACGGCTACGCCTGGTTTGTTGACCGCGAGCAGGCGCTCAGCGTAGTGGCCTTTAGCAATACGCTGTACGAAGGCATGTCGGGGCAATTTGTCACCGATCTGCGCGATGCGGTCTACCAGGGCCTGCGGGTGGCGTCATGACACGCGCGGAACGCCTGCCTGTTTTGCCGTTGCTGGCGCTGGGGATGGCGGCATTTGTCACGATTGTCACCGAAACGCTGCCTGCCGGGTTGCTGACGCTAATGGCGCGCGATCTCGCTATCACACCAGCGGCGGCCGGGCAAAGCGTGACGGTTTATGCCGTCGGCTCGTTTATTGCAGCCATTCCACTTATGTCGTTACTGCAGGGATGGCGACGCCGCCGACTGCTATTGTTAACGCTCGCGGGGTTTACGCTGGCGAATACCGTCACCGCCGTTGCCAGCAATTACGGATTGCTGCTCGCCGCGCGCAGTATCGCTGGCATCGCGGCCGGTATTCTGTGGGCGCTGCTGGCAGGTTTCGCCGCCTCGATGGCCCCCGCCCATCAAAGAGGAAAAGCGATCGCGATTGCCATGGCTGGCACGCCGCTGGCGCTCTCCATCGGCGTACCCATCGGGACCTTCGTTGGCAATCTGATTGGCTGGCGGCTCTGCTTTGCAATACTTAGCGTGATGTCGCTGCTATTGATGATCATTTTACGCCTGAGCGCCCCGGATCATGCCGGGCCAGCGCAACAGCGACGCATCTCGTTGCGCTGCGTGGCACAACGACCCGGCGTAGGTCGCGTACTGCTGTTGGTGCTCAGTTTCGTCCTGGCGCATAACCTGCTCTATACCTATATTTCTCCGTTTCTGGCCCCGGCAGGGTTGGCGACAAGAACAGATGCTGCGCTGCTGCTGTTTGGTCTGTGTTCGCTGGTGAGTATCGCTGTAACGGGGATACTGATTGACCGCTATCTGCACGGACTTACCGTTCTGAGCGTTGGCCTGTTTATGCTGGCTGCCCTGCTGCTGCAACTGAATGCAACCAGTGCACCAACGGTCCGGGCGGCGGTAATCTTATGGGGGCTGGCCTTTGGCGGCGCCGCCACTTTGTTTCAGACCGCAATGGTTACCCGCGCTAAAGAGGCGACTGATATCGCGCAGTCAATGCTGGTAACGGTATGGAATCTGGCTATCGCAGGCGGCGGCATACTGGGCGGCATGATATTACAACAGGTGGGCATACGGGGTTTCACTCCATTGCTGCTGTTGTTACTGATCGTAGCCATGTGGCTGGCATGGTCTGCGGGCAAAAACGCAGAAGTTTGTGAGTAGCAACACGCCCGGAAAGCTAATGCAATGAGCAGATCGGCACATAGCGTGATATGTTGTGCGTATTGTCAATAATTTTGCTAAACACGCAAAGATGATAACTCCCAATTTTGCCGAGTATCTTTCCGTTTTTGCCGACGTCGTCCGCAGCGGCAGCTTCTCTGCTGCCGCGCGTAAGCGTGCCCGGACCCCCTCTGCCGTGGTGCGGCAAATTGACGCTCTGGAGCATGAGCTGGGCGTGGCGTTATTCATTCGCTCAACGCGCTCACTGACGCTGACAGATTCAGGGCACAAGCTGTACCAGCGGGCGCTGCGCCTGCTTGATGAGCTGGCTGACGTCCATGCGGAAGTGTCGGCATTTGATATTTCTGTGTCCGGTATCCTGCGCATCGCCTGCCTGCCCTCTTTTGGTAAGCGGTACGTTCTGCCGGTCATCGCTGCGCTGGAAGCTGAACACCCGGCGCTTCGTGTTGAACTGGATCTCACCGAAAGGCTTTATAACCCGGTCACAGAGCGGCTGGACGTGATGATTCGCATGGGTGATTTGCCGGACAGTACGCTTATCGCCACGACGCTCGCGCCGCTGACGCGCCTTCTGGTGGCAAGCCCCGCTTACCTTGCGCGCTCAGGCCAGCCGGTAAATGCCAGCGAGCTGGCATCGCACCGCCTGCTCGATAAACTGCACGGCACCGACCTGCTGGGATGGAAAGAGATCCCCGGTTTTTCGCACAGCGATGCGCAACGTGCCGGGGTGTTCTTTCGCTGCGATGATTTTGAAGCTTTGCGCGGTGCGGCGCTGGCAGGGATGGGTATCGCCTTCCTGCCCACCTGGATTGTCGGCCAGGATGTGAAAGCGGGCATGCTGACTCGTCTTTCGCTCGACGCCGAACCCTGGAATGCTTCCCCGTCGCGAATTTACCTGTTACGCGCGCTGCCACAGCCAGGCGCCAAGGTGCGCGCTTTTAATGAGGCGCTTTGCCAGGCCATCGGTACACCGCCTGTCTGGGAACCCTGAGTCGCATCTTTGCATAATGCGCAAAGATGTTGCGTCTGAAACGGCGTTATCATTCAGTATCGTGCCGTATAGAGTGGTGGCAACACTTGATACGGGATTGATGCCATCATGGTTAGCTCTTCATCATCTTCTGCGCCGCTCTCTGCCACCACGGTTTTTCTGATGGCCCTGGCCTGCGCCTTTGCAGTTTCAACGCTTTATTACAACCAGCCGCTACTGGCCAGCATGGGGGCGAGCTTCGGGCGATCCGATGCTCAGGCAGGTCAGATTGCTATGTTGACGCAACTGGGTTATGCCAGCGGTCTGTTCCTGTTGGTGCCACTTGGCGACCGTGTCGATCGTAAACGACTCATCATCACCCTGCTGGCATGCAATATGGTCAGTCTGTTTGCGGTGGGGATCTCGCCCAACTTTAACCTGTTAAAACTTGCCAGCTTCGCCGTCGGCGCCAATGCCGTGAGCGCGCAAATCATTATCCCTACGATGTCGGGTCTGGCCGATCCCGCTTTACGCGGGCGGGTCGTGGGAACGCTGTTGAGCGGCCTCTCGGCAGGTTTACTGTTTGCCCGAACCTTAAGTGGCTTTGTTGGTGCCAGCGAGGGCTGGCGTATGATGTTTTTCATTGCCGTCGCCATAGATTCAGGGGTGATGGCGGTAATTATCATCCGCTTTCCGTCAACCGAACATGCCACATCATTGCCCTATCGCGCCCTGCTGTCGTCATTATGGGCGCTGTTTAAAGATGAACCAACCGTTCGCGCCGCCTGTGCTACGGGATTTCTGATGTTTGCCGCCTTCTCCGCATTATGGTCTACGCTCGCTATGTTGATGGCGCGTCCGCCCTATGACTTTGGCCCCGATGCCGTGGGGGCATTTGGCTTCGTCGGTATTGCCGGTCTACTGGCTTCCCCGTTGATTGGCCGGACGGTTGACCGTGTGGGTTCCGGCAGGATGCTTTTCGCCGGTGCACTGCTGTTAGTGGCGGCCTTTGCTCTGGTCGGCGTCGGTGCTTCACACCTGTGGTTACTCATCCTCGCGATGGCGATGATCGATATCGGTAACCGTGCGGGCCTGGTGGCGAATCAGAGTCGCATTACCGCGCTTTCGGCCACCGCGCGAAGCCGCCTTAATACCCTGTTTATGACCAGCTATTTTCTTGGCGGCGCAACGGGAACGGCGGTTGCGGCCACCACATCAGCGTCACTCGGCTGGCACGGGCTGGCGCTGACCGGGGCACTCTTTGCACTTACGGCGCTGTGCGCCCATCTTTTAATCAGTACATCAAAATCGTCGCTTCGCTAAAAAACGCAGGGACAGAGGAGAAAATATGTCTGAACAAACAAACGTGATTCCCGAAACCATGACTGCTATCGAGATCACAGAGCCCGGTGGCCCGGAGGTTCTGCAGGCAACAACACGCCCGGTACCGCGCCCTAAAGAGAATGAAGTGTTGATTCAGATTGCCGCAGCGGGTGTTAACGGACCTGATGTCATGCAACGCAAAGGGCAATATGCGCCACCGCCGGGCGCATCGGATATACCTGGTCTGGAAGTCTCCGGTGTGATCGTGGCAGTCGGTAGCAAAGTACAACGCGTCAAACCGGGCGATCATGTGGCCGCGCTGATCCCGGGCGGCGGTTATGCGCAATACTGCGTAGCGGATGAAATCAACGTCCTGCCATTGCCGTGCGAACTTAGCCTGACCGAAGCCGCTGCCTTACCTGAAACGTTTATGACGGTCTGGCTCAATATGTTCCAGCGCGGTCAGTTTAAAGCTGGCGATATTATCCTGATTCATGGCGGCGCATCCGGTATTGGCACGACAGCAACCATGCTGGCAAAAGCCTTTTGCGCCGGAAAAATCATCACCACAGTCGGTTCAGAAGCGTATCGTCAGGCCAGCCTGAAACTGGGGGCAGATGCCGCCATCTTGTATAAAGAGGAAGACTTCGTGGATGCCGTTCATCGGGAGACCAATGGGCATGGCGCGGATATTATTCTCGACATCGTGGCCGGGGATTACGTTGCCCGCAATTATGCCGCTGCCGCGATGAATGGCCGCATTGTGCAGATTGGCGTGATTGGCGGCGTGGCTAAAGAGGTCAATTTGTTCCCTATGCTCAGCAAACGGCTCACCCATCTGGGCTCCACACTGCGTTCACGTACGCCAGAGGAAAAAGCAGAGTTAATTGATGCCCTCAGCAAAAATGTGTTGCCGTTAATTGAAGCGGGATCGGTGAAACCGCAAGTGTTTAAAACCTTTCCTTTGGCACAGGCGAGCGAAGCACACCGGATGCTGGATGCCAGTGCGCATATCGGGAAAGTGGTGTTAGTGATGGATCAGTAAACGCAGCGGCGATGTCTGGCCCTGAGGCAGACATCGCCATCAGAAATCATCTCCTGCCGCCAGAGCCCATCCCCCGTCCCATCAGTAAAGCCTATCGTTGCGTAATGTATAAACGATTAAAGTTTGTTCATTTCGCCTATTCTCATAAAAAACAAAGACTATTTTGCGCACAGTTTTTGCAAACAAAATGTATATAGTTTCATTGCAAAATTATTTCTTTCTCCCCCTGTATTTCTTTCTCACTACTCCTGTTAGACTCCATATAAATCGCACACTATCAAATATCGAGCGATTTATATGGCGTGCCGTTTACGCTTTAAGCCACCTCTCTAAAACAGAGCGCGACTATGAACACATTAAAAAACTTCACCATCCGCCGCGTTGTGCTATGCATCCTCCTCACGGCATTTGCACTTGTCACCGCAACTGGCGGTTATGCCGCTTACACAGCTCACAACATGAATAACTACGCCGAACAAAGTGCGGCGCAAACACAACAGGCCCTTTTCCTCGCTCACGCCACACTGGTTTTGCAACATGGCTCAGACGCTGAAAAACAGGCGCTCAAAAATGAAATCCCCGCCGGCCCGGAGTGGGCATCTCTGTCCCAGGCGTTGTCGGGTACCTCCGCTAACTGGGAAACAGAAGCCACGGCGCGAATTAAAGACCTGACACAGCATTCCGTTTTCGACAGCGCACTGAATTCGTCTGACGGTAAGCGACTGAATGTGGTGCTGCTCATCGCGCTATTTGCCATCGGCGGGCTGGTACTGTTCTGCGACTGTTATCTGGTCATCCATCTGGTAAAACCGGTTGGCGATATTCGTTCATACTTCCATACCATCGCGCAGGGCGATCTCACCCGTGAGCCAAAAGATATTGGGCGAAACTGTGTCGGACAGATGATCCCCCTGGTGCGGGAAATGCAGCACAGCCTGCTCAAGACGGTCACCGCGATCAGCGAAAACAGCGACGCGCTGCATCGTGAAGCGAGTGAGATTGCCGCAGGGAACAGCGAGCTTGCAGATCGGACCACGCGGCAGGCGGCGTCTCTGGAGCAGGCGGCAACGAGTATGGAAGAGTTAACCTCGACGGTAAGTCATAACGCCGATAACGCCCGCCAGGTTCGCGATCTGTCAGTCACGACCGCACACACGACCGAAAAAGCCAGCGAACTGGTCGAGAATCTCGCCAGCACCATGAGCCGTATCGCGGACGGGTCTGAACAGATTCGCCAGTTCACCTCAACCATCAATAGCATTGCGTTCCAGACCAATATCCTTGCGCTTAACGCTGCGGTTGAAGCAGCGCGAGCCGGTGAACAGGGGCGTGGTTTTGCTGTCGTGGCGACGGAAGTACGTTCCCTTGCTCAGCGTAGCGCAACGGCCGCACGTGAAATCGAATCCCTGATAAAATCAGCCATCCTTTCGGTGCATGAGGGCAAAGAGATTACGGATGCTGCGGGTGCTGCCATGACAGAGGTAAAAGTGAATGTCGCCAGCGTGAATACGCTTATCGGTGAGATAGCACTGGCCTCCGATGAACAAAGTAAGGGGATTTCACAGCTCAACCATGCGGTGGCGGAACTGGACCGGGCGACACAGCAGAATGCCGGACTTGTTCAACAGGTTACGACTTCGGCCAATAATCTCAACGCCAGAACCGAAATCCTGAATGAAGTAGTCAGTCACTTCACCCTCCCCGGCACCACCGTACGGCGGGATAGCGCCAGCGTTGATTTTACCAGGAAGCTCATACCTGCCAGAGCATAATGAGCGAGACCCACGCAGAAGAACGATCTTAATCGTCAATAGCGTAACGGACACCTCAGTTGCTGTTGTAGAACACTGTGGTATCCGTTACGCATAAGGCAGAGACATTTTCTGCCCGCACATGCCCAACAGCCAGCCCCCTTGCGTTTAATGACTGAATTTGCCAATCCAGGGGCTGGTTTTATCCTGCGACCATAGTTTCATCAACATCTCGCGAAATTTCTCAGCCGCAGGGCTCAACGAATCTCCCCTTCTTAAAACCAGGCCGAGTGTTCTTCGGATAACGGGTTCTATCAGAGGGCGGCTAACCAGCACATGATGCTCATCGGTAGGCATTGCCAGGCTTGGGACAACCGCGACACCCAGACCAGCTTCCACCATGCCGAGGGATGTAGAGAGATGCCTCACTTCATAAAACCAGTTTGGCTGCCAGTCGAATCCTTCGAGAGCCTGGTCGATCAGGAGTCGGTTGCCGCTCGATTTACGGACCCCGATTAGCCGAAGCCCGGCAAGATCTTCCCACATCACCAGCGATTTTTTGGCGAGTTCATGATCGCGTTTGCAGGCCAGAACAAAAGGCTCATTAACCAGTGGGGTAAACTCTATATTTGGATGTGTGATGTTTATCATATTTATGCCGAAATCTGCGTCGCCATTAAGCACAGCTTCGAGGCAGTCGCTGGCACTATGCTCAAGAATGCGGATGCGAATATTCGGGTAATGTTCATTGTAATCACGGATAACGGAAGGCAAGAAATAGAACGCGGCGGTAGGTAAACAGGAGAGCGTAATGACACCGGATTGATGCGTTGCCATCTCTTTAATGCTGAGAATAGAGCTTTCATAAAAATCGATGAGATTCTTTGCCTTAGGCAGAAAATCTCGCCCGACGGCGGTCAGTTTTACGCGCCTGGTCGACCGCTCAAATAATGTAGTGCCCAAACTCTCCTCCAGCTTTTTTATTCTCCTTGTTAAAGCTGGCTGGGAGATGTGTAAAAATTGTGATGCGCGTGTGAAACAACCAATTTCCGCAATCTTAACAAAAGCTTGAATACCCTGTAATTCATGCTGCATGTTTATTCCCCCATGTTTACCCCGATAGTCGACCATCGTAACCGACAGCTTATTAATGTGTAAAACGCATTAATCCTTCGTTTTTTGACATTAGAGTTATTTATCAGCATGTGGGACGCTTACTGCATCATTTAATATGTGGAAAGAGAAAACCTATGTTCAACATACCTTGCGTACTGATGCGCGGCGGTACTTCAAAGGGACCCGTTATTCTGGCAAGCGATCTGCCCACTGACGTTCAGGAACGTGACGCTGTTCTGCTGTCTCTTATGGGGGCAGGCCATGAGCTGGAAATTGATGGTATCGGTGGCGGTAGCCCGCAAACCAGTAAAGTGGCGATTGTGAGCCGTTCAGAAAGTCCGGATGCTGATATTGACTATCTGTTTGCCCAGGTCATGGTGAAAGAGCGTCGTGTTGATACCACGCCAAACTGCGGAAATATGTT
>OKVX01001027.1_pt1 | contig 12458 bp, 14 predicted proteins | sample 1606941 | NCBI WGS metagenome assembly OKVX01 (sample SAMN03281016, study PRJEB24777) | human gut metagenome | isolation source: fecal sample PR161 from 1 month old female Malay infant, caesarean... | reverse complement strand
AGATCTACACTAGATCGCTCGTCGGCAGCGTCAGATGTGTATAAGAGACAGAACTGGAACTGTGGGGGGTACAGCAGCCTCGGCATTCGTGTTAGAGTTAAAGTTATTTTTTATAAAATCATTCAGCTTGTTAAACAGATAATCAATATGTTTATATGATGGCTGAGTTGTGTTTATCAATTCAATATTGTTAATATAGACTGAAACTGACATCATTTTTTTCTCAACAAAAAACAGAGTGTTTTCGCTAAATGAAAAAGATGCAGGTTTTTCTAACTGGCCTTTACAATAAATTTTGTCTTTGGTTATGACGAGTCCATTCTTACTGCTGCCGAAAACAGTATCATCTACAATAACAAGAATATCATCATGAGAAATATCATAACAATATGCTGATATCGCATTGGATGTTTTAGAACGGGGAATGAGTGGATGAATATATACCTTGTCAGCCTTGCTAAGACCATTCCCTATGAAATCCAAAATGCTCATTATTTTTATTCCTTCTCAGTGACTAGTTCTGTCTAGATACAAGTGATTATACTGTTTTCATCATAAGTGACTTCTGACGCCACTTTTTTAAGCTACCCTGATCGGTATGGCGCCGTTGTAGTCATAATATTGCTGTCAGTACTGTTCTGGTGCATAACATTGCCTCTTCCATAATGCCATGTCGTCTTAACTGTTTAGTGTAATAACGGCATCCTTACTGAAAACTTAAGTACAATTCGTCGCTCCTGCTGAAAGTTGTAAGGCATGCTGGTGACAGGTGATGTCAGTTATCAAAATTTTCTGACAAATAATATTTCGTTTTACAATGATTTCCGTTGTTTATTATTTTGGCAGTTAAGATTTGCCGTCTGGACAGGCGAAGTTATCGATTCTTTATGGCATTACAGTGCTCTCTGCTTTTGTTTTGACCTATACCCGTAATAACGCCGTTGTTGCGTCGCCATGCTCGCATGGTGAATGTGCCTGCTTCTTTACAGTACCATGCGTCTGTTTATTTGCTGGCTGCCTATAGCGCTTTTTCGCAATAGCTCATCCATTTAAATACTTTGTTATTTCCGGCTTTTTCTCTCATCGTCGGCACAGAGAAAAGGTCGAATAAAGGGTGTTGAGTGGATGGCAAAAAGTAAGGCGGTTTACCTGCACGAGCAGCAGCGTGCGCTCATCGGGCGGCTGTCCCGGTCCTGGCTATGGCGCAGTGAATTTCCAACTTGGGTACTTATTATCGTTATCTACGGCGGCTGGTTTGCCACGCTGGCCTTCCATGAAACGCTGGGTTTATTGCCTGCCACGTTACTGCTTATCTGGTTTACCGCCTGGTATATGTCGTTACAACATGAACTGATCCACGGTCATCCCACGCGCTACCCAAGGGTTAACCAATTGCTGGGACTCATGCCGCTGGCGGTCTGGTATCCGTACGGCTTGTACCGTGATTCTCACCTTGCGCACCATCGCGCACATTTGCTGACGTTGCCGGATGACGACCCGGAGTCTTACTATTTTTCCGTCCATCGCTGGCAGCGTTTACCCCACTGGTATCGTCGCCTTATTCAGTTGCGTAATACTTTTCCGGGGCGTTTGTTGCTGGGGCCGTTGCTCGACATTATGCAAGTGCTTGCCGCCATGATTGCGGCGTTTCGAGCCCGCCAGCGCGATGCTATTGTGATGTGGATGGTTCACGGGCTGTTAGTCGGGGTGACCTTTGCATGGATTGCCCACTGTGGTTTTTCGCTGGTCTGGTTCCTGCTGGCGGTCAGTTATCCGGCTCTGGCGCTCACCAAAGTGCGCTCTTTCCTGGAACATCGTGCAGAGGAAGACCCGCTGGCGCGTTCAGTGATTAATGAAGCCGCATTGCCCTGGCGCGTGTTATTCCTCAATCTGAACTATCATTCTGTGCACCACGACTTACCGGGAGTGCCCTGGTATGGATTGCGCGCGCTCTATTTAAACGATCGCGACGATTATCAGACGCGTAACGGTGGGTTTGTGGTACGCGGTTATAACGTATGGTTGCGGCGTTTTCTGTTCCGCGCTGTCGATGTGAACGCGCATCCGGGGTTTAAGACGAGCAATGACCATCATGCGCCATGACATCGCGCTTCCGATGTACGATTTACACCGCCCGGACACCGTGGCGCTGCTGCGCGCGCTGACGGAACTGCTGGCGGCGCGGGGGATTGTCATTAAGGCGCTCTGCCCGCAAGAGGCACTGCTTTCTCACTGGCGAAGTGACACCCTGTTGCTGAGCCAGACCTGTGGTTTTCCGCTGGTTACGCAGTTGCCCGACGTGCAAACGGTCGGCTGCTTTCACTATACCGCCCCCGGTTGTGATGGCTTTCACTACCGTAGTCTGCTGGTGGTACGCGAGGACAACGCGCGACAAACGCTGGCGGATTTCCGCGGTCGCGTGGTGGCCTGCAATGCTGAGGATTCGCAATCGGGTTATAACGCCTTACGCAAAATGGTCGCGCCGTTGGCGCAGGGCGGGGCCTTTTTCTCTTCCGTGATATTGAGCGGCAGCCACCGGCAATCGCTGGCGGCGATTGGGCAGCGAAGGGCGGATATCGCGGCCATTGACTGCGTAAGTTGGGCGCTGTTAGCGCGCCATGAACCTGAACTGCTGGCCGGGCTGAAGGTGGTGGGTTCCACGCCTCTGGCTCCGGGACTGCCACTCATCACCGCAAAACAGACATCGGCATCTACCCTTGCAAAACTCCAGGACGCATTACATGAACTGGTCAGCCATCCGCGCTATCAGGCGGTATGCGACGCGCTGTTAATTACCGGGTTTAGCCCGATTACGCGGGATGCGTATTCCCCATTGCTGGCCTGGCGTGATGAGGCGGCGGCGCTGGGGGTAACGCATTTATAACGTGTCGGGTAATAGAGGGCGTTTTACGACCAGAAATTCAATGTTAACCTCGCTTTATTCCTTACTCTGCAGAAGGTTTCCCCTGTGTCCATTGATACTGTTTTTGCGTTCCTGGCAGCGGCGTTGTTTCTGGCGTTTGTGCCCGGCCCCGATAACCTGTTTGTCATGACCCAGGCCGCGTTACGCGGACGCCGCGCCGGGTTAATCATCACCCTTGGCCTGTGTACGGGGCTGATTGTTCATACTACTGCCGTGGCGCTGGGGGTGGCGGTCATTTTTCAGCAATCCGAGCTGGCTTTTAGCCTGTTGAAATATGCCGGTGCTGCATATCTGACCTGGCTTGCCTGGCTGGCATTTCGCGCCAGGCCAACGCCGGCCGATAGCCGTGCCGGGGCGGTGCGCGAGGGAACCCGGCTTTATCTGTGCGGCATTTTGATGAATATTACCAATCCGAAGGTTTCTATTTTCTTCCTCGCCTTCCTGCCGCAGTTTATTGATAACCACGCCGGGCATGTCACTTTGCAGATGTTTGCGCTGGGCGGGCTGTTTATTATCGCCACGCTGATTGCCTTTAGTCTGATGGCGCTCTTTGCCGCCAGCGCCGGTGCGCGGTTTGGTCAGTCGCCGGCAGCGCAAAAGGTGATGAATAAGATTGCTGGTGTGGTCTTTTTAGGGCTGGCGCTCAAGCTGGCGACGGCGGAGCGCTGACCTCCAGCCTCATCCGCTTAATAAAGTCTTCTGCAGGCAGTGGGCGGCAGAAGAAGTAACCTTGCATAAAATCGACATTTTTTGCGCGCAGGTAATCCACCTGCGCCTGAGTTTCCACCCCTTCGGCTATCACCTTAAGTCGCATTTTTTTCGCCAGATCAATGACGCTTTCCACCAGGCGAGTGTCGGTATTGTTGTCTATCTGGCTGACAAACATTTTGTCGATTTTGAGAAACTCAGGCTGCAATGCGCAAATGTAGGCAAGATTCGAATAACCTGTGCCAAAATCATCCAGCGCCACGGATATGTTGGCGCGGCGCAGGGCGGCAAGCCATTCATTCAGCTGCGGCGTAACATGCAGCGGATGCCTTTCGGTCACTTCAACTACGATATGGCGTTTTTTCGCTTCCAGTTTGCGCATCATATCGTTGATATCCATTTCAAAATGCGGATCAAGGCAGTTCTGTGCGCTGATATTGATGCAAATATACAGTCCATCGGGAAAAAGATGGATCGCCTTCTGGAAATCGATGGTGATTTGCTGCATCAGCAGTCGGGTTAATGGGCCAATCAGATTGTGTTGCTCGGCCAGTGGAATAAAAATATCAGGTGAAACATAACCATAAACAGGATGTTTCCAGCGGGCAAGCACCTCAAACCCGGCGATTTTGCCCGTGTCGCCCTGAAAGAATGGCTGATAAAAAGGGTGTATCTGGCGTTGCGAAATCGCCTGCTGTAGTACCATAAGAGAGGATGTAAAATGGCCTGTCAGCCGCCAAAAAAGATAGCCGCACAATGTTGAAACCAACACTGCAAACGCGATGAATGAGCTGTTTTCCGCAATAAAGCGGTACCACGGTATCGACAAAGGGGATTGCCAGGCGACCGAAACCGGAAAGGTTGCCGATCTCAGGTGCATAAAGTGATCATCGTCTCCGGAAGCATAAATAATGCTGCCATCACTCCAGACCTGTGCGCCGCCAATTTGCAAATACATATTTGGCAGAACGCCATCAAGATTAAAGGCGTTATTAATAAACGAGGTGCTGATATTGACCAATAACGTATTATTTTGAATGTTGGCAAGGTAATAAAGTGTTGGCATATCAAACAACAGTTTCTCAACAGAAGCCTCTTTTAAAGCGTTATCTGAAAGCAATGCCGGGGGGACTTTTTTCCTCTGTGCAACGGTTAATGAAGAACAACCGATCATATTCCCCTGCACAAAACTTATCGCCTGAATATGTGGATAATGATTCAGCAAAAATGCCTGATCATGAGCCATGCTGCCACTACATAAGACCTGTTGCGCCTGCAGGCTACTTTTGGCGGCATCGCTGGCTTCTGCCAGTAATTCCTCAGCATAGGAGAGGACGCTTTGTGCCGCGACGCGCGCATTCTCCCGTTCTGAATATAATTGATGCATGGCGATAAAACTGAGTCCAGATGCCAGCAAGACCAGTGATAAAAATACAGCGACCACAAATTTCACAGTGCCGGTCATGACGACGAAGCCAAAAAAAGTTTTCTGCTGTATTTGCGAAAACAATGTACTTGTTTTAATCAGGTTTGGCATAGTCCGGTATCGTGGTAGTAAGAAAGAGAGTAAAAGGAGAACGCAGTTGCTTATTTATCATCAGGCAATCAGGAGTGATGATTGCCTGATGAGGATTCAGAAAAACGGAAACTCAGAAATTAGCCCAGTCACCATTTTCGTGGTTACTGGTTTTTTTCTTTGGTAGCGCTGCCAGATTACTGCGTGCCAGCGTGCGTTTTTCACTCTGAATGGCGCTGTCTTTAGCCACCCGGAAAATTGAGACCACTTTTTCGAGCTGCACTGCCTGATCTTCCAGCGAGCTGGCGGCAGCGGAAGACTCTTCAACCAGTGCGGCATTTTGCTGTGTAGTGGTGTCCATTTCCGCCATTGCCTGGGCAATTTGCGAAATGCCCCGGCTTTGTTCATCAGTTGCGGCGGCTATCTCGCCCATGATGTCGCGAACCTGGGCTACAGAGTTCTCGATTTTAGACATGGCTTCTCCCGCGCTTTCGACCAGCGTAAAACCATTGTCGACGTAGACGACGGATTCCTGAATCAGGTTTTCAATCTCTTTTGCCGATTGCGCACTACGCTGGGCAAGGTTACGGACTTCGGCTGCGACAACGGCGAAGCCTTTCCCCTGATCGCCGGCGCGGGCGGCTTCAACCGCGGCATTGAGCGCCAGTATGTTGGTCTGGAACGCAATGCTATTGATAACCGTGGTAATTTCGGAAATGCGGTGCGAGCTGCTGCGCACATTCTTCATGGTGTCGATAACCTGCTGCGAGATTTGACTGCCATGGCTGGCATTTTGCGATGCTTCTTCTGAGAGCCGGCGCGCATGGTTGGCGTTTTCGGCATTCAGCGCCACGGTAGAAGTTAGCTGTTCCATACTGGCGGCTGTTTCCACGACGGCAGCGGACTGCTGTTCAGTACGAGATGATAAGTCCATATTGCCTGCGGCAATTTCCGAGGATGACCGGGCAACGCTCTCCACGCCATTACGTACGTCATAAATGATGTTTTTCAAATTTTCATTCATGGCGGCAACGGCCTGCATTAACAGACCTGGCTCATCGCGGCGGCTACTGGTCAGCGTACTGGTAAGATCGCCTTTCGCAATTTGTTCTGCCACATGCAGGGTTTCATTGAGTGGAGTGGTTATGGCACGCGTGATCCAAAATGCTAAGATGATACCGGACAGGATACCGATCAGCGCGACCGTACTCATTTGCCATTGCACATTGCTCACGACGCTGGCGACAATTTGCTGCTGCAGATCAAACAGATCCTGAATTGCGTTCGTCAAAATTCCTGCTCTGTCAGTCAGTTGAGATGACAGGGTGGACTGTTCCGTCCAGACATTACGGTAATGTTCCAGTTCTGTAGCAATGTTCTGAAAATATTGCACATCATCGGCAAGCCAGCTTTTCTGGTCATCAGGTAAGTGCTGAAGAAGCTGTTCAGTTGTCGTTTTCCCGGCAGCCAGGCGAAGAAGAATCTCCTTTTGCAACTGTTCCGTCGGATGGTTTTTATAGAGAGTGACTTGCGAATCAATATCACTCATGAGAAAAGCGACTTGTTCCGCCAGAAGCGCCTGGGTTTGCGTGAGTGCACTGTTTTTGCTTGCTTTATCTGCCAGGGCGGAATCGTCATTGAACTCCTGTGTATCCAGTTTCTTTTCAATAAGCTTCTTCGTATCCAGCGCTTTGGTGAAAAGATTAAGCGTTTCGATATAGTCGCTAACCGCACTTGCTGTTTTATCCAGCGCGCTTTTACCCTCAACCGACCAGCTAAAACTATTAAGCTGTTTAATCGTGTCCTGCATACGGCGAGCAGAACTATTTGTTTGCTCTAAATACTTCTGGTCAAGCGTATATTGAAAATTGGTTCGGCCAAGTCTTACGCTTGAAAGCGAATTAAAAAGATCGGTCGTAAGCTCATTCTTGCTGACCTTATCCTGAATGTTTTTTAAGCCGAAGATACCGGAGGTCAGAACCGCAATTGTGACAAACAATACGATTGAGAAACCTAACAGTAATTTCCTGCCAACTTTCAAATTTAAAAAAGGTTGTATCAGATTCATTTATTCTTCCAGTATCGGCATTATCGTCAGTGGACGGTTTCATATCATCAGTATTAAAAGGGAACGGTTACGCCCCATAATCGGATTGCAATATAAAAAAAAGCCCCTTGCACGGGTGTGCTCAGGGCGAACCCCTGGCTGACATCACTCTCTCAGGGTATCTGGCTTCTCCTCTTTTTTAATAGAGTGAGGCGGGAGTTCACTCACTCGATAATAAATAGGGGTAACGTCCTCATAATTTATGGTATAGCCTCGGCCTTTCTTATTTATGATAAAGTCACGGGGCAGACCGATAAGAGTAAGCTTTTTACTTAAGTTATTTAAAACCTGCCATAGCCTTTGCGAAGAAGGGCTCAGGTTGCTCACTTCCCAAATGTTATGAAACAATTCCTCTTTACTGATGTTTTTATGACGACCATATTTTAATAAATAAAGAAACAGATTCATCATCGTATCGTTAAAAACAACAGAGGCAAATATCAAATTGTTATCAGATTGGCTGGTTGGTAACCTGTACAATCGACGACTGTTAATGTCGAAATGTATTTCTTTACCAATCATAAATCCGTATAAGCGATAGCCCATTCTGTCATGCTCGCATTAAAATAGCTCGGCCTGATGCCGCAACACAGAGTGCTTCTCGATAACCATACATTTATAGGGTGGATTATATGGCTGATGCCGGGGCTTTCCAATCTCCGATCCACTGCACTATTTGCGGGCGGGTGGTAAACCATGCTTCAATCATAAAATCTTTTTTAAGTAAAATCTTAAGCTGTAAATTCTAAAAAACGAACCTGATATTCCTCTTTTTACTGCAAAAGATGTCGATCTTAATCATCAAGATTTATCACCATATTTTTTGTGGTAGCCAGTAATTAATGCTGGTTAAAGGTTTTTGGTTTCACCTCTAAGCCTGAAAGTACGCTGTCCGGCAGAGGACATACTGTTGGCCCAATCACGGTGCCGGATGTCAGCTACTCTAGAGATTATGGAAAAAAAGTGGAGTGACGTTATATGATTTATAATGAATGGAAAGCAATTTAAAGACAGCAACTTGCAGGCTGACGCTTAAGGTAAATGAGATTAAAGTCTTGAAAGATAATAATAAAAGTCTGAATCAGATTTTTAGTCATGCCGACGTTTCAAGGGGATCTATAGTGTGTATTTCTCTGATGGTCACGCTATGAAGAGAGTCTGGCTGATTAACAATGTTGTTCTGTTTGAGCCCAATGAACGACGTCTTTGCGCCATACAAAACTACCCTGACCAGTGCATTATCCTCCACGGCCCGGTAAGTGAATGTTTATTGCAGCTTCTTTTACATAACGGAGAGGTGCTTTCGCAGCGTTTTTTATTTGATGCTGTATGGGGAAAACAGGGTGCGGTTGTTACGACTAACGCGTTATATCAGGCCATTGCGTCTGTCAGAAAGGCGTTGAAGTCGGCAGGACTGACCGATGAGGTGATTAAAACAATTCCAAAAGCTGGGTTTAAATCTGTCGCGCAAATTTGTGCGGGAGAAGCTGGCGATTTTCTTCCCCAGGCGAAAGATGTACCAGCGCCTGCTATCGTCGAGCCGATACCCACTGCGAATGACAATACAATAATCGATCAACAAGACTCAAAATTGGGTTCGTTATTGCGCGCACCTGTCTCTTGGTTTTTTGCCGGTCTGCTTTTTTGTCTCTCATGCGCTGTGCTCTATGGCTCACTTAATAATGATAAATCTGTGTTTGCCGATTATCAGCAGATCGGAAAAATAGGTAATTGTGAGGTTTTCTCCTCCTGGTACGATATCGAGCAAAGCCGCAGTCAATTTAACGCGTTATCGGCGCGTTATCCCATCACCTGTAAGCCAGGGGACAGTGCCTATATGACTGTCAATCGCCTGCAACAGGGAATATCAATCTTCATATGTGATAAAACACCTGATAGCGCTAATGCACATTGCAGGACCCTTTTTTATCGGCAGAAATATCATGAAAACCAATAAACTTTATCTGCTCTGGGGGGGTGTCATAATCGCCATTGCTGCACCGTTACTTTGCGCCGGGTATCTCAACTACCAGCGTAACCATTTTACCTGTGGCGCACATGCGATCATTGTCGATGATGATGCCATACTGGATATCATTACCGATTATTCATTCGACAGCGGCAGTGGCAGTTATGAGTCGTCAGGTAAATATATAAAAGGGACGCAGCCTGCGCTGGCTGCCAGTAATAACGTCTCTTTTAATTACTGGTATGAGAATGGACAAATGATCATGGTGTCGAATGACACCAATGAACTGCCAAAACGGGCGGAACCCCTGCTGGACCATGTGCCTGATTTCTATCATCTGCGCGATCGGGGCATCAGCATTGATATCGTGCGTGCGAATGCGGAAAGCTACTATTTCGTCTATGGTCATACGCCGGTGTTTTACTGCACAAAAAGCCACCAGGATTGATAATTGTCGGACTGGAAAGGGCGGCAGGTCCGTCGCTGGACCGGACGGTCAAAAAATTTCATCAACGACGTTGCAGGCCATGAGATTGCTGTCTAATTTTATTCCTGGTTAGGTTCTTCTGACATCTTGCAGAGAGCCGTTGTCTACTTTTTTACAGGAATGAATATGCAGAGCACGACAACTGAGGAACAACTAAACGCCTTTTTTGGTCGCGATCCTCATGCTTTCGAGGCGGAAGAACAGCTTATCGCAGAAATCACCCGGAGCCTCAGTGCTCGCAAGGCGGAAGTGAGCAATAAGGACCTTATCTTTGCACTCATTCAACTGCTTGAAATTGAAAAAGATGTCGTCAAACTGGATATCTATCGCAACGCCCTTGAAATGGTTGTTCAAAAAACGCCCGACGATGTTTAATTGAAATTTTCTGATTCCCTTCCTGATGACATGCTGCCTTCACCTGTGCGTGAAGGCAGCTTTAATCATACTTTTCTCCGTCATGCCACGATAATGCCGGCGGCCATTACAGCGGTTTTTTGCGCCGTTGTATCAGATATTGCCGGGTGGCTTCGAGAACGCTTCTCTGGCGGGAGCATGTTGCCATGACTTCCTGCGCGCGAAGCACCATGACGAGGTTATCTGCCTTTATGGGCAGGTGCGAATTCATAAGATAAGTGGCTGCCAGGCCAATCGCCTCATGGATTTCCTCTGGTTGAACTTGCTCATTTTCGTTCAATTACTCTCCCGTTGCTGAGATGAGGAACGTCTTCTAAGGCCGTCAGGCCGGTTCAAATTCACAATGAGCATTATGTAAGAACATGCTGAAGCAAGTCTGATTAGAAGCGGGGTGGGACTGCAAACCTGTTAACCGTACAGGTTAAACAGGGCGCGTAGACTTAGTGCTTGATTACTTTACTGATACTTAAAAAAGTGTCATTTCGGAGTCGATTTTTGCGCTGGGTCGTTTGCAAAGACCAGGCGCTTTTTTTACTGTTTTCGGGCTGCATACGGAAATGGTGCACGCCACTGATTGCGCTTCGCCAGGCTTCCTGCCTTTCACTGTCGGTCTCTGTTCTCAGGTTTTCCTGCAACTGTACAATTAATGCATCGAAAGAAATATCATCCGCTGATTCCAGAAGCGTAAGAATCGCTTCTCCCATGACAGTATCTACAAGTTTGTCCTTATCATTTTTACTCATTTCGCCTCTCAATATTTACGACACTGTTTTACACAAGCCTTAACCATTATGCACACGCAGGCCAAATATGCCTCTTTTTGCTGAACGTATTTAAAATGTCCTGATTTTTCACTTCTGGCCTTTGCTAAAGATGAGCGTCATTAAGGCGCTGAGTTGTGCTTCCGTTACCGGGTTCGTCTCTGTTGCGATGCGGGCGGCGATTTTAAGGCAGATTGTGCGTTTGCTGATAGTCTGTTTCGCGTTCAACATTTCTATCACCAGCGCGCCCAATATCTCTTCACACGAGAGCATCTGTGCTAAAGGGCACTCAATGGTGCCATTATCACTATCACGCGTCCCCTTCACGACAGCCTCATTCAGTCAGGATCTCTAGCCAAAGATTTGGCGAACGCCATGCGGCAGGCAAGTAGATCCATAAGCGTAATCGATTTTTAAAAAAAAGCAAAAAAGCCAACATATTGATTTATTAAATAATCAACAGGGAGCGCTGCCATGGAGAAGATAAAAAGCCGGACGACAGGCGCAACCGCCTGCCTGGTTGCGCGCAGGCGGTGAACAGAGTAAGGCTGTTTCTTCGCAGGGCTTGCCAGAGACCTGCAGGTCAGGTGGCGCCCGGCGCAAGATCAGGAGGCAACCCTGGTCAAAGTAATCCAGGGTGGGCGTTATTTCTCATTGAATGTCAGATAGCCCATGATGCCGTCGCTCGGGCCATCTTTGGGGTGATGCACACCATCCATGACGGGAACGACCGGAAAATCGAAGGGAGAAACGCCTTCAATGCAAGCGACGTTTACGCCAAATTGCTCTGGGTTGGAGCGGCGCTGGTGAAAGGTATAAATCCCGCAGACGGAGCAAAAATAGTGGGCCGCAGCCTGGGTATTAAAGCGGTACTCGGTGAGTTTCTCTTTTCCCCGCGTCACTTCCAGCCCGGATAACTGGGCGGAAACAGCTACCGCACCGCGCATCCGGCAAAAGGAGCAGTTACAGCGGCGTACGGTATTAAACCCATCAGTGAGTTCAACGGTAAACGCGACGGCACCGCAGTGGCATTGAGCGTGAAGCTTTTCTGACATGACAATCTCCGTGGTTACAAAAGAGGCTGTAATGAGTGTAGCTGTCTGGCGTCTGAAAGCGGCTGAGTCGAGGGGGGCAAAACGGGGGGAGTTAGCTTTGCTTTTTCTTTTTATATTCCGCAATCGCCTGATTGATATTGTTAGTTTCGATGGAGTCTACCTTTTCGTTATCAGAGAAGACATCATAACGGCCTTCATTGTAGCGAAAAAGAACAGTGATGCCCTGAAAGCGAACCCTTTTTTCCTTGACCGTAATGCCACGACTGCGCATGGCAATTTTTGCGATGGTATCTATTTTTTTACTGTTCATGATGAGTCAGTGTGCCTTTTATATTAATTATAGTGCCCCTGCTGGCATCAGGGATGGAATGATATTAATTTTATAAACCTGCAAAAGGAAGGACGATACCAGAAAAGGAAGCTGAAAAAAGAGGGTAATTTTCCTGCATGTTAAGGTTTTCTTAATCTTCGGGTGTTCTATAAATTTTAGACGATATCTTTATTAAAATATTCAAAGT
>OKVX01001022.1_pt1 | contig 12516 bp, 8 predicted proteins | sample 1606941 | NCBI WGS metagenome assembly OKVX01 (sample SAMN03281016, study PRJEB24777) | human gut metagenome | isolation source: fecal sample PR161 from 1 month old female Malay infant, caesarean... | reverse complement strand
ACATAACATTATTTCAGCGGAACCTATTAAATAATTTACGAGGAAACGTCATAAGCAGTTTGTTCTATGTAAACAACTGGTGGCAGATCAATCATGGGATGTCTTACTTTGACCGCTTTTCTGGCGAATCTCCCTTTACCCATATTTGGTCGTTGGCCGTTGAGACACAGAACTACATTTTGTGGCCGATCGTGTTTGTTTTACTGATGAAGCTGGTGAAAAATAAGGGGAAAGTCTTTCTGGGAATTATCGGAGCGGCGTTCCTATCTGCTATTTTAATGGCGGTTTGGTTTGTTCCGGGGCAAGACCCGACGCGTGTCTACTACGGCACAGATACTCGTTTATTCTCGATCCTATTAGGTGGTGCATTGGCCTTTATTTGGCCAAGTACTCGACTGAAGGCCAAGATTCCACGGCAGGCGAAACGGATACTAAACGGCATTGGATTAGGTTCGTTGCTATTATTAGTTCTTGCCTTTCTCTTTATGCGAGACGATTGGTCCTTCGTTTATTACGGTGGGATGTTCTTAGTGAGCTTATTAAGTGTTTTACTCGTGGCTATTACGGCACATCCGGGAGCAAGCTGGAATCGTTGGTTGACGAATCCAGTCTTTTCATGGATCGGAAAACGCAGTTATGGGATCTATTTATATCAGTTTCCAGTAATGATCTTCTATGAAGCAAAGGTCAATGTTGCGAATCATACCTTTCTTCATACGATCATGGAAGTGATTCTGATTCTTTTTGTTACAGAGCTCTCTTATCGATATGTGGAGACACCGCTGCGTCGCTTCAATTACCGTCGAACCTTCACCTCATTGAAGCAATCATTTTGGGCGCCAATCAAAAGTCGTAGAAAAATCGGTTTTATCTTTTCGAGCGTGCTTACTATAATTGCCGTTGTCGGAGTAATTATCGCGCCGACAAATAAGGTCGATGCGAATCAGCAGGCATTGCAAAAGCAAATCGAACAAAATAAACAGGCGGCGAAGAAAACAGAGGTACAACCTTCAGGCAGTGACTCGACTGACGGCAGTGCGCCAACAGAGGAAACTACCAGCAGCTCGGAGGCACCGAAAAGTCTAGGAGATAAGTACAATCTTAGCAATCGTGAAGTCACCAAAGCGAAAAATCTAAAGGTGACAGCTTTCGGTGATTCTGTGTTACTAGCAGGTTCAAAAGGATTAACGGAAATTTTCCCTAATATGGTGGTAGATGGCGAAGTCGGACGTCAACTGAAAGACAGTCCGCCACTCTTGCAAGCGTTGAAGGACAAGGGTGAGTTGAACGATACTGTCCTATTGAGTTTAGGAACAAATGGTGCTTTCAGCAAAGACGATTTTGCTCAGATCATGAATGTCTTGGGAGATAAGCATGAGGTCTTCATTATCAATACCCATGTCCCAACCCGACGTTGGCAGAATGATGTGAACGCGAATTTACAGGCTGCATCAAAGGAATATAAAAATGTTCATTTGATTGACTGGTATGATTTCAGTAACGATCATCCAGACTGGTTCTATGATGATCAAGTCCATCCAAACGATGTTGGCTCAGTTCATTATTGCCACCTGATCGCAAAAGAAATTTTAAAAGGTGTATAATCAAAAGAACGTTTTGTGAGGGATCACAAAACGTTCTTTTTTTGGTTGTCTTGTATATATTTTTCCTTTTGTTTACGAGGGAGTTTTTTAAAGGCAGCTTCGGCTTTTGTTGCTTCGCTGCGTGTTTCAAAGCGCTCGGCATGGATCATTTGCACAGGTCGGCGGCTTTTGGGATGCGTGTATTTTGCTCCTGTTCCAGCGTTGTGTTCCGCTAAACGCCGTGTCAGATCCGTCGTATATCCACCGTAAAAGCTGTGATCCCTGCAAAGAAGGACATAAAAGAATTGATCAGTTGCCATAAAGCATCTCCTGTAAGTCGGCTGAGTAGCTGCCGGATTGGTCATACGTATATAATGGTGGAAGAAAACGCAGCCCTTCGCTTTTGCCATCCTTGATGCCTTCGATCAAAAGGGTGTTGGCTTCTTTTCCTGGTTTAGGATAAACGAATTGGATCCGTTTAGGTGCGAGACGATGGGCACGCAAACAATCTACGATCTCCAAAAAGCGATCCGGTCGATGAACCATCGCAAAGCGACCGTTCATTTTCAGCAGCTTCGCAGAAACACTGACAACATCTTCTAGTGTCGCATGAATCTCGTGGCGAGCAATCGCTAAATGGGGATTAGGATTTTTTTGACTAGTAGGCAGCTCCTTAAAATAAGGCGGATTGCAGACCACTAAATCTGTCGAGTCCGCTCTGAAAACATCAAAGGTTTTTTTGAGATCCAGCTCGTGCATTGTCATTTGTTCTTCTAAATGGTTCAAAGCGATACTTCGCTGTCCCATATCAGCGAGGCGAGGCTGGAGTTCGATCTGATCAATGGTTGCGGCTGTTTTTCGACTCAAAAAAAGCCCAATTGCACCATTTCCGGCGCAAAGATCAATGATTTTGCCGCGTTTTGGTACACGAGCAAAATTTGCTAGTAAGACTGCATCGATCGAGAAAGAGAAGACTTCTGAGCTTTGGATAATTTGGATATCTTCTGCGTAAAGCTGATCGATCCGTTCACCATTTCTTAACAATTTCTTTTGCCCCCTTAAAAAAATCATACCGTTGTATTATACTACGTTTAGTGAGTACACTGAAAGGAAGAAAAAATGTTTTTTAAATTTATTCGTGTCATCGTTCGCGTCCTCTTAGCCATCATCAATGGCAATGCGCACTATCAAAATAAAGAGAAATTGCCAGAAGGAAATTACATTTTGGTCGCTCCTCACCGAACATGGTGGGACCCGTTTTATATGGCGCTTGGTGCATCACCAAAGCAATTCAGCTTCTTGGCTAAAGCGGAGCTCTTCAAAAATCCGATTCTGCGTTTTATCTTGGTCCATTTGAATGCTTTTCCTGTGGATCGTGATAAGCCTGGTCCCAGCGTTGTAAAACGACCAGTAAAAATGTTGAAGGATTCTGATAAAGGCTTGATCATGTTTCCGAGCGGCACGCGCCATTCATCCGAATTAAAAGGCGGAATGGCTTTAATTTCACGTCTATCGAAGAAACCGATCGTTCCATCCGTTTATCAAGGACCAACTAAATTCTCACACCTGTTCAAACGGACTCCCGTGATTATTCGGTATGGCGATCCGATCGATATTTCCGATATCAAGAAAATGGATAAGGCTGGTTTGGCGGAAGTAGAGCGTAGAGTTCAAGGTGCGTTCGATCAGCTGGATCATGAGATTAATCCAAACTATAAATACGTGGCTAAAGAAAAGGACGCTGAGTAGTTCAGCCATAAACGATAAACAAAACAGGTATCCATCTCAAAATTGAGAGGATACCTGTTTTGTTTATCCTAATAAGGGAAGAATCCAAGTGGTCCATATCCAACTGATAGGCATCACTAAGAGCATCGCCGGAATCATGTCAGCGGTCGGAAACATCTTGACCTTAATCATACGAAAACCGGTGGCAAGCATTAGAAAGCCGCCGCAGGCTTTAAAATCCAGAATCATGGCTGGCGTAGTCAAAGGGAAAACGACTGTCGCGACTAAAAATAAACAGAAAAAAATGAGGAATTGCGGGATCGCGATGACAGAGACCACATAACCGATATTGCAGGCGAAAATCGCAGCGGTAAAGAAATCGAGAATTGATTTTGCGATTAGGATCGTATGATCTCCCGTCATTCCTTCTGTTAGGCTGCCGAATATTCCAGTCCCGCTGGCGCAAAAAAGGACGACAATAGTGACGAGTGTACTCATGTAGTCGTCGTATGAAAGCTTTAACTCCTGTTGCGGGAATTTCGCGATGGGTTTTTGCATCAAGGTTGCTGCCGCATTAATCTTTTGATTAAAATTTAAGAGCAGTCCTAATGATGTACCTAAAATGATGGCTAAGATTACGGCGGGCAAATTCGCCATTTGACTAATGCTGGGAATCCCCATCGCCATAGAACAAACGCCGAAGATCAAGGTGATTTGCACTTTGAAATCTTCAGAGAGTAGATGGCCTAAGAAGCCGCCCAAGAGCCCTCCGATAATGATGGATAAAGAATTAATAATAATACCGATTGGCACAAAATTTCCTCCTTTTTTTTTGTCACTTGATTTATCGTAGCGCAAAATTCGTTGAAGAGAAAGCTTTTTATGAAACGATACTCACTTGCTTAGCAGAAAAAAATGCTGAATCGTGTTATACTTTTGGGAAGGACTAAATGAGGAAAAGGGTGGATCAATGAAAGTTTTACATACGGCTGACTGGCATATCGGAAAAAAGCTTCACGGGTATGATTTACTGCCAGATCAAGCATACATTCTTGATCAAATCAAAAAAATCGCAAAAGAAGAAGCGGTGGATGCCATCGTGATCGCGGGAGATTTGTATGATCGGTCAGTACCGTCTGAAGAGAGTGTCCGGTTATTAAATCAAACAATCGCAGACTGGAACTTGCATGAGGGGTTTCCTTTGCTGGCGATTTCAGGCAATCATGATAGTGCGACCCGCTTAGCTACGGGAGCGCCTTGGTTCAATCAAGCGAATTTCCATCTACATACTCGTTTGGCAGAAGCCTTCACTCCAATCGAAATGGCGGATACACAATTTTATCTTTTGCCCTATTTTGAACCCGTTGATGCACGGATTTATTTCGAAGACCCTGAGCTGCGAACGATTCAGCAGGCAATGCCTAAAGTAATACAAAAAATAGAGGAATCTTTTGATCCAGCGAAAAGTCATGTATTGGTGAGTCATTTTTTTGTTGCAGGGAGCAGCAAGACAGACTCTGAAACGAAGATTGAGGTTGGTGGCCTTGATGGGATCAACGGTACTTTATTAGAGGCGTTTGACTATGTGGCGCTGGGACACCTTCATGGCAAGGATGCGTTGAAGCTCGCGAATGCTCGCTATAGCGGCTCGCCATTAAAATATTCTCTATCAGAAAAGGACCAAACAAAAGGGGTTTGGATCGTGGAGACGGAAACGGGAGAGTTCACTTTTCGGGAGGTAACACCGCTGCACGAGATTCAGGAGCTGCAGACGAGCTTTGCTTCTTTATTAGATCCGACGTTTTATTCTGCTATTGATCGGGAAAATTATCTCTCGATCCTCTTAGAAGATCGAGCGGTGATCCCCAATTTGATGAATCAGCTGCGCCAGGTTTATCCGCGGATTATTCAAGTGGAACGGGCCAATGGCTTTGAAACAGCAGTCGAAGCTCGACTGAAAACAGAAAATATCAAGGAAAAATCTCCTATTGCCTTAACCGAAGATTTCTTTATGGACGTTTCGCAAAATGAATTAACAACCTTACAAAAGCAATGGATCGAAGAGGGCTTACATACGATCCTTAAAGAAGGAGGCGCAAGCGAATGCTTCCGAAGAAAATAATCATGGAAAATTTCGGTCCGTTTCTTCATGAAGAAGTGGACTTTGAAGAAATGTCTGATGCGCCGCTGTTTTTGATCAGTGGAAAGACAGGTGCGGGCAAGACTACGATTTTTGATGCCATCACCTTTGCTTTATACGGAGATGCTTCCGGTGGGGTCCGCTCATCAAATGAAATTCGCTCGTCCTTTGCTGAGCCCACGGAAGAAACCCGCGTTCAATTTCTATTTGAACATCAAGGACGGCAATATTCGATTGAGCGCTGGCCTAAACAAACATTGGCTAAGAAAAACGGTAAAGGCGAGACAACGAAGAATCAAAAAGTTCAACTGAGTATTTATAATGACGCAGGTCAAGAAGCGGAGGCCTATACAAAGGTTGATGCGGTGAATGAAGTGATCTATCAGATTCTGCATTTACAAAAGGATCAATTTCGTCAGATCGTGATGCTGCCGCAGGGAGAGTTTCGAACCTTCTTAAATGCCAACAGTACAGAAAAAGAAACGGTGTTACGCAGTTTATTCGGAACGAATATTTATCGTAATTTTACCGATAGCCTGAAGCAGCAAAAGAGCGAATTGGAAAAATCAGTCAGCGAGCTGACGACCCGCATTGATCAGCTGTTTCAGCAGGTTATCAGTGAAAAAGGAGCCACCTATGAAGAATCTCTGATTTTTGCGAAGGATTATCTTTTGGAGGAGGAACAGGCACTTCAAAAGAGCCAAAAGGAGTTGGCGGAAAAACAGGCGGAGCAAAAAGCGCTTCAGCAGAAATTCCAGCAGGCCCAGGAGCTTTGTGAGAACTTCAATCAAGCAGAGGAAACCCAGCAGCAGCTACAGGAATTAGAGGAACAGCTTCCTGAACAGGCGGAGAAAAAAAGTCGACTAGTTCAGGCACAAAAAATCGAAAAATTGCGACCGACCTATGAGCGGGTCCAAGAGTTGGAACTTCTTCAAAAAAAGCAAAATCAAGAAGCTGATGAAAATCAACAACAAGCAGAGGCGTTAGAGACACGCTATGCGGAGTACCAAAGAATTACCGCTGATTTTGAAAATAGTAAATCTGAATGGGCAGCGAAAGAAAAAGAACTCCAAAGCTTGGAATCTTTTCGACCTTTAGTTGAACAAAGAGAGCAGCTAACGACGCAAAAAGCGAAGTTCGTTGAACAACAGACCCAGCAGCAAACCCAACTGACGTTGATCAATGAGAAAATAAAGGCTTGTGAAGAAAAGCAAAAAACGTTGGAAGCCAAGCGGCAGACTGAAAAAGCTTGGCAGGAGCGACGGTATGAGGAACTGCAATATCAGCAAAAAATTCTGCAATTGCAGGAGCTAGATAAGCAGATCTTTGATCAACAGGAAGAGGAAGAAGATCAGCAGATCAAGCTGGCTCAATTGGTTGAAACAGCGAGTCGTACTAGCAATCAATTAACGAGTGAAACAGCAATCTATAAGAAATTAAAAAGTCAATGGGCATCTGCGGAGATTGCTCGCTTGAGTATGGATCTTCTACCGGGTGAGCCTTGTCCGGTTTGCGGCTCGAAGGAGCATCCTAATCCTGCGCAGCATGAAGAAATGTCTACGGAAAATCTGGGACAATTGCAGGTAGCACTCGAAACACAAGAAGCTCGTATCAAACAGCTGGAACTACAAAAGGAGCAGGCGGAAGCTCGTTATGAAGTAGCGATGAAGGCATTTGACCACCTCCAAAATGAACGATTAGCCGCACAGGAATCTCTGGAGCAGCAACTTCAGGATTGCCAGAAGGCTTTCCAGGAGTATTATCAGCTAGAGGTAGCTGCTGAAATAGCGGAGCTTAAAGAGTTTCTCAAACAGCAACAGGCTGAAACAACGAAGGCTTTGGTTGAGATCACTGAAGCCGATCATGCGTTACAGCAAATGACAACAGAACTCACTGAGGATCGAACAAAAAAAGAGGAGGCTGAAGCAAGTCTTCATACACTCAATGGTGAGCTGCAAACGCTCCAAGGCAGACTTGCTGGATTAGAAGAGCAGACAGCTGCTTGGCAATTAGCAGAGCTTGAAGTCCGTATCAAGGAATTATCAGAAAGCCTGTCAGAGTACCGTGAACAACTTCTAGCACACGAAAAGCGGATGAAGGAAACGGAGCAGCAGCGGATTCGATTGCAAGAGAACCAAAAGCTGTTGACGAAGCAGCAGCTAGAAACATCAGAGAGTCTGCAGCAGTATCAGGAACAATTACAGCAACAATTCGTTGAAGCAGGCTTAGACATGACCGATTTAACAGCGCCAGCGCTTAATCTTTCAGTATTGGAAAAAGAGATTGCAGCTTTCGATCAAGAGTTATTGGTTTTAAGAGATCGACAGGAGCGTTTAAAAGCAGCCATCAAAGGGCGAGAAAAACCCGAGTTGGCGCCTCTACAGCAGCAGTTGGCGGAAAAAGAAGAAGAGCTCTCCAAATTCCAGCAGCAGCATTATGGAAAAGAGAATCAATTGCGTCAGCAGCGTGAGCTAGTCGAAGCAATCGAAGCGCTCCAGCAGCAAAGTAAGGGACAGTTGGATGAATTGAGCCAAATGATCCAGCTGTATCAGACGATGAACGGGGACAATCCACAAAAAATCAGTTTGGAGCGTTATGTGCTGCAATGGTATCTAGCTGAGGTGCTGCAAAGCGCCAATCAGCAGCTGAATCAGCTGACGAAAGGCCGATATCGCTTTGAGCTGAAGCAGGAGACCGGACGTTCAAAGGGCAATACAGGCTTGGAGATCAACGTATATGATGACAATGCCGGTGCGACCCGCAGTTCCCATACACTGTCAGGCGGTGAAAGCTTTATTGCTGCACTTTCTCTGGCATTAGGGCTGGCGGAAGTGATTCAAAACCAAGCTGGCGGCGTGACGATTGAAGCACTATTTATTGATGAAGGCTTCGGCTCTTTAGATGAAGAAGCGTTAGAAATGGCGATGGAGGCCTTAGAAGGCATCGAAAATGCGGGGCGGATGATTGGTATCATCAGTCACGTAAGAGAGTTGAAGGAACGTATCCCACAACAAATTATTGTGGAAACTAGCGGAACGGGACGCAGCAGTATTCGTTACCAGCTAGAAGGATGGAGTGAAACGTAAATGAGATGGAGTATTCCAGAAAAAGTGATCGAACGCGGCAGAACATACTTGAAAGAGGGGCGGGTCTTATCCGTTGAGGCAGACCCTGCTCGGCGTGTTTGGCATGGTGAAGTATTAGGCAGTGAACTTTATCTGGTTGATTTAGATGGCAGTGGAAAAGAAAATGATATTTGTGCGTGTCCTTATTGGGAGGAACATGGTTATTGCAAGCACACTGTAGCAGTGGAATTGTATTTGCGGGAAAAAGGACTGTCTCGTGTGATCAAACCTGAAACAGTGCTGCCTAAGAAAATGGAGAGCAGTGTGTCCTTTGCGGATTTGTTGAATCAAGGCTTTTCTCGTTTGGCTAAAGAAGCCGAACCGTTGCAATCCTTGTTTGTTGAATTCGTAGTCGAAGCGATCCCCACCAATCCTTATCATCCTGAATTGGATGTATTGGCGGTGTCACTGCGCATCGGCAGCAATCTAAGCAAACGCAGCTACATTGTAAAAAATCTGTACGACTTTTTGCATGCTTATCAAACGGATTCGGCTTATACCGTCAATAAGCAATACAAATTCCAGATTGAAGCCGGCGCCTTTGACCCTAAATGCCGCGATTTGATCGAGGATCTAGTTGGAGTCAGCGAGACGTATCAGCTATTAGGAAAAGCCGGACTGCAGGTCAAGGGGAAATTAGACAAGCGCTACCTTCTATTGCCTGTCCACCGAATACAGGAATTATTGGAAGCGATGGAGAAAACGGGGAATTTGAGTATTCATTTGGGTGATAAGGTCTATTCAGAAGTCCACGAAGGACAAGAATTGCCGTTAACCTTCACGCTAGAAAAACGTGGAGAAAACGATTTCGGCTTAACGATCGAGGATGGTTTTACGAACTACTATAGCAATTATTTCATGGGCTTTGTAGAGAATTCCTATTACCTGATGACCCATGAGCAGCAGGATACGTATATCACATTGAAGCAGCTGATGAAGCGCTTGAAAGAACCAGTTATCGCCTATGAGCAACGACAGCTTTCACAATTGTTTACAGAGGTCTTTCCTTATTTACGGAAAATCGGACGTGTCATTGTAGCTGATGAGGTGGCGGAAATTATGAAGGAAGAGCCGCTGCGAGCAGTGGTAATCTTCCGAAAGATTAAAGGGATGGTCAAGGCAGAGGCAGAATTCCACTACGGGAATGCCTACTTTTCTACCAACGAGGCCCACCAGCCCAAACTGCCTAATAATGTTGAGATTTTGCGGGATAGTAAGAAGGAGAAACAGATTCTAGACCTCTTTAATACGTACCGATATCAAAAAATCGATACTGGCTTTGAGAAGAAGCTGCCGGTCAAAGAGAATCTGTACTATTTCTTCAAAGTCGAAATAGAAGAATTCAGACGCTATGCAGAAGTACGAATGGGGAAAAAGCTGCGTCAACTCTTCCTAGATGGGGAAGAATTCCAGCCGACCTTAGAAGTGAATCAAGAAGGCTCATGGCTGGACATCAAGTTTGATGTCACTGGTATCAAAGACAATGAGATTGATCAAGTCCTGAACAGCCTTTTGCGGAAGGATCGTTTTTATACGCTTGAAAACGGAGAGGTCTTGTCCTTTGATTCAGAGGCCTTCCAGCAAACGAGTGAGATGATTGGTCAGCTGCGGGAACGCATCAGTGCAAAAGATGGGTTGATTCGCTTACCGAAGAGCCAAGGAATTATGCTGGAGCAGCGATTGAAGGATAACCCGCAGGCACAGTTTAGCGAGAGCTTTACCACGATGGTACAGGATCTGACTCATCCTGAGGATTATCAAGCTGTGCTGCCTGATACACTTCACGCAACACTGCGGCCTTATCAGGAAGCTGGTTTCCGCTGGCTGAAAATGCTTAGTGATTACGGTTTTGGCGGAATTTTAGCAGATGAGATGGGACTAGGGAAAACGATTCAAGTAATCACCTTCCTACTAGCTGAAAAAGCTCAGCAGCCGATCAAAGCACTGATCGTAACGCCAGCAAGTTTGGTTTATAACTGGCAGGCTGAGATCAAAAAATTCGCACCAAGTATGAATTCGGTAGTGGTTTCAGGAAACCGGAGTGAGCGTGAGCAATTACTTGCGGACGCGGAAGAAGTGGTCATCACTTCTTATGCGAGTCTGCGCCAAGACATCGATTTACATGAGGCGATGGGCTATCAATATATGATCCTTGATGAAGCGCAGATGGTAAAAAATGCGGCAACGAAAACCTCCAGTGCCCTAAGAAATCTATCGATCCCGCATCGCTTTGCGTTGAGCGGGACACCGATTGAGAATAATTTAGAAGAGCTTTGGTCACTATTCCAAACGGTGATGCCAGGATTCTTCCCGCCAATCGGACGTTTCCGTCAATTGGCGGTGTCTGAGATCGCGAAGATGATCCAGCCATTTGTATTACGCCGAGACAAGGATACTGTCTTGCAAGAGCTGCCAGAGCGAATCGAGTCCAACGTTCTAAGCAGCCTGACTGAAGAGCAGAAAACCGTCTACTTGGCCTATCTGAAACGAATGCGGCAAGAAGTGGATCAAATGGATTCTGCGACCTTCCGCAAGCAGCGGGTAAGTATTTTAGCAGGACTGACACGTTTGCGACAAATTTGTGATGATCCCCGCCTCTTTATGGAAGGGTATGAGGGCGGTTCAGGAAAATTAGAGCAGGTCAAAGACTTGATTCATGCAGCAAAAGAAAATGGCAGACGTGTATTGCTGTTCTCTCAATTTACCAGCATGCTTTCCATCATTGAGAAGGAATTTGCGGAGGAAGGAATTTCCAGCTTCTATTTAAGAGGTAGTACGAAAGTTTCTGATCGTCTGAAAATGGTGGATGCCTTCAACGAAGGAGAAAAAGATGTCTTCTTGATTTCACTAAAAGCAGGGGGAACAGGATTGAATCTGACGGGGGCCGACACCGTTATTCTTTATGATCTATGGTGGAATCCCGCGGTGGAAGAGCAGGCCGCTGGTCGCGCACATCGAATCGGTCAGAAGAAAGTCGTTGAAGTTTGGCGAATGATTGCTGAAGGTACGATTGAGGAACGAATGAATCAACTGCAGCAGGAAAAACGTGAACTATTCCAAAAAGTGATCCAAGGCAATGAAGAACAATCCAGCAAGCTTACAGAAGAAGATATTCGCTTAATCTTGAGTTTGGGAGAATAAAAGTAGAAAAGTTTGCAGCGCTCAGCGTTGCAAACTTTTTTTATGGGCGATGGCGTTACTCAATTCGCTGAAAGACGTAATCTCCTTTTCAAACAACGCTGTTTGGCCCTTGGGGATCGCTCTTAACTGATGATTGAACCACCAAACAGACCAGTCGGCGGCTTTGGCCCCAACCACATCATTATCAAAACTGTCTCCGATATACAGTAGCTTGTCGGGTGTCAGATCAAGTTTCTTTTCCATTAATTTAAAAATCCTTGGATCCGGCTTTTGAATTTGGACGCCATCGGAGATTATGATCTTTTCTGAAGGAATCCAATGTGTTAGTTGTAGTGCATGGATCTTATCCTCTTGCCGCTTCACAGGTCCATTAGTAATGATTCCCAACGGCGTTTTCTGGGCGACTAAAAAATCTAGCATTGTACAGATCGCTGGTGGGAGTGAAATAGTTTGTAGGGCCTCATCATATGCTGTTTGAAAGGCATCAAGATCCGAATCATTTGGTGAGAATTCAAAATCAGCTAAGGCCAGTCGGATACGTTCGTAGCGCATTTTCTCCAGCGACCATTCACCAGTGATCGATTTCATGTAATGGAAATCACTATAATAGCGAAAGCGGATGAACAATGCGTTCATTTTTTCAGTCGGAAATGTGGGAAAAAGCGAATGGATCGCTTCAGCAAACGGGGCTTGTTGCTCATATAATGTATCATCTAAATCAAAAACAATTCCTTGAATCATCGGACCACTCCTAAATTATCAATGCCTTCATTATACCAAAAAATGCTTTTTTTTATTG
>OKVX01001020.1_pt1 | contig 12524 bp, 9 predicted proteins | sample 1606941 | NCBI WGS metagenome assembly OKVX01 (sample SAMN03281016, study PRJEB24777) | human gut metagenome | isolation source: fecal sample PR161 from 1 month old female Malay infant, caesarean... | reverse complement strand
TATTATCCAAAAACTCTTCAAAGAAAAAATTTTTAACTTTTCCAGGTGGTAGTGCTTCTTTGAAAATATTATAATTTATTCTATTAGGACCATTATTAATTAAAACCAGGTCATAATTTTGATATGAGTTATTCAATAAGCTATTAATAGTTAGAGAGTTTTCTATTTCTTTGTTATACAATATAATAGCAATTAATGTATTTATTACGTCTCCTAATTCGAACCAAAAAATTCCTCATAACATACCCGCAGAAAATAAACATAATTATTAGAAAAGTTACAAAACTTATTAACCACATTACATATAATCAATGAATAGTGCTAAAAAACATGAAGAGTATAACACCCAATAACGTGTATGCATACTAAACTTTTTAATTATACTTAATGGTATATTTTTATATTTTTGGCCGATTTTGTATCCCAAAAATTTCATTAAGTTATTGATACAAGCAACAGGTATCCATAATGGATTATTTCTCAACAAAAAGAATATTTCCGAAAGGATAAACTTTTTACCCTCACCTCCAGCTCCCCCAAAAGCTTTGCGAATCCACGGCTCATCTGTATGAAACACTCCGATGTCAAAATAGCGTTTGAATTCCTCAAGTGGGCTATAGTTATGAGAGTGTGCAACTAAAGCGTCATGGACATATGCAACTTTATAACCAGCCAAAACGGCTTTCGCTGTATAATACATATCTTCACAAAGTATTGTATCAGACGGAAAACCACCTAGTTCTCTGAATGCCGTTAACCTATATGCCGAGAAAGAATTAGACATAAATACAGTTTTCAAACCCATTCGAGGTATATCAGAGATACCACAAGTATAGCTTTGGGATGGATAATTAAAATATCTAGCATGCTTTGCAATTGGATTAGCATCATCGTGGGGTAATTGTCGACCATATGCACAGACGACTTGCTCATTTTCAAACGCAGCAAGAATAGCCTCAATAAAACCAGCTTTTGGTACAGCATCTTGCGTTAAGAAAATAACAATATCGCTATTACTACCGAAATCTAATATAGCTTTATTGCGCGTTCCGCCATGATTAAATTCAACGCTTGGGATCGTAGATATTGCAAATCCAGCATTTTTAGCTAAAAGAACCGTATCATCCTTACTACTTGAATCTATGATGCAAATCTGCGCATCCTGAGGTGCATATTTTTTTATATATAGCACGGTTGAGCGCCAGAGTTCACCGCCATTATAAGTAGGTATTGCTATAAAATATTTCATGAGAAGAAAATGTCCACTAGGTAATTGTAATTTAAACTAATAAGCCCCATCTTTTTTCAAAACGACACCAATAGTTTTAAACAAAATAGCAATATCATTCCACATTGACCAGTTTTTTACGTACCAAGCATCCAAATAGACACGCGTTTCATAATCGACATCACTACGCCCGCTCACTTGCCATAAACCTGTCATTCCAGGTTTACTGAGAAGGTAATAATCGACCTCTTCATTATACCTCACCAGTTCAGCTGTTATAATTGGTCTTGGACCTACCAAGCTCATTTCACCCTTAAGAACATTAAACAGTTGAGGTAACTCATCTAAGCTTGTTCTTCGTAAGAAACTACCGATCTTAGTAACGCGTGGATCATTTTTTAATTTAAATGTTGAATCCCACTCTCGTTTCGCATCCATATCTTTCTCAAGTAATTCATCCAAGACCTCTTTTGAATTAATTACCATTGATCTAAACTTAAGACATTTAAATGGCTTCCCCCCTTTTCCAATTCTTTCATGTCCATAAATTGCGGGACCGCCATCTTTTTTAACTTTTTGACTAATATAAATTAGTACGGGAGAAAGCACTGTGATGATTGCCAATGAGCCTATGACATCAAATGAACGTTTAAGAAAGCGGGATGACCATTTTGCTAAATTCTGCTGAACCCTAAATATCATGACTTCATGGCTAAAAATAAAAGACATATCGGTACTATCCAATGGCATCCCTCGTAGCGTTGGAATGACCGAAACATAACGATATCCTTGAATCATGAAGTTTCTTAGCCAATTATTTCTTATATCACTCTGATCTGATTCAACAGCGACAATAAATTGAGTTTTTTTATTTATACCTTCTAACCATTTAGGGGACTCAGCAATAACTGGTAGTCCATTAATTTGTTTTCCTGAAGTTGATAATCCATCACTTGCTACGAACCCCACAATATTTAAACCGAGATTCCGTTCACTATTTATTGCTAAATATGCTTCTTGTGCATTCGCTCCGCAACCAATAACCCATGTGTCACGTTGCCATAAATTTAATTTATGTAAAATTAATTTTGCTGTCATCCTCAACGTTGGAACAAGAACTAATACCAACCCCCATGTTAGGATCCATGCTAACCGAGGGAAAGACCAAGTGGTAAACGCTAATACAGCAATTTCAATAGTAGCGAAAATCACTAATGTGCGTAGAATTTCTTTTAACTCAAACCAAAATGTTTTTCTGTAAAAATAATGTCGCAATCTCATTGAATACCAGCCAATACAGAAAAAAGCCAATATCCAATGCAAAAAAATCCATCCTTCCATCACTGTAGAAGAAAAAAGATAGGATGTATCATTAGTAAAAAAAAACATAATCCAAATAGCTAAATAAATTGAAGCCACAAATCCTAGTAGATCTGAAATTGCTAGTGAAAAACTGACTAAAACATTTCTGACAAGGAGTGTCATGATGTCCTCTCAATATATATTTACAATCATGTCAACCTACTTTTTTTTAACTTTTCATCCAAAGTCTTTAAATTAGTTAGGTAATGAGTTGGCCTATGAATTTATTTTAAATCATAGGCCAATTATAATTATTTAATTTGTATTGTTTTTGTCAGAATAGGAATAACCGTAATGGCTATATCCATATCCATAATAACTGCTGGCTTTTTTAACAACACCGTTTAAAATGCATCCTTTCACAATGACACCACTATGCTCAAATCGCTTAACACTAACATCAATTTCTTTAGCAGTATTTGTCTCAAATCTTGCCACTAATAATGTTGTTCCTGCATAGTGCCCTATTATTGCAGGATCTGTTACTGCAAGAATTGGAGGCGTATCCAGTATAACAATATCATAATTCTGACTAGCCCAATTTACTAACTCTCCAAAGCGCCGATGCATTAGTAATTCAGCTGGATTAGGAGGTAATATACCTCTTGAAATAAAATCAAATCCAGCACCATCGATAATTTTTACAGCGTTTTGAACATCAATTTTTCCAGATAAGATATCTGAAAGCCCATTTTCATTGTTAGTTTTAAATAATTTATGAGCGTAGCCTTTTCTCATATCTGTATCAACATAGAGGACCTTCTTGCCTGCCTGAGCAATTACAGCTGAAAGATTTGAACTTACGAAAGTTTTTCCCGCATTTGGACTGGCTCCTGAGATCATCAATACATTATTTCTTGATTCCATCATTGCGAAATGTAAACTAGTTCTTAAACCTCGTATGGATTCAATTGCAAGATCAGCCGGATTCTCTAGAGCAAGAAACTCATAGTCATCTTTCACATTTTTTCTTCTCCATCCGGCATTACGAGATGCAGTTTTAGCTAGTGATTCAGACACCGGTATGCTTGCATATACGTTTATACCCAATTCTTCAAGCTGTTCCGGTGTTTCAATTCCACGTCTTAGGAAGACTCGAATAAGTACAATCCCAACGGACACTATAATGCCTAGTAAAACACCAATAATAATTATTATGGATTTTTGTGGTTTAATAGGCTTAGGTTGAGTAACTGCATTATCAATAATGCGAACATTACCAATAGCACTTGATTTAGCAATACTCAATTCCTGCTGTCGATTCAAGAGCATCATATAAACTGCTCTTCCAGACTCTACATCGCGATTTAATCTTAAAATTTCCTGTTGTGTGACAGGCATATTTGAAACACGCTTGTTGAGCTTTGATTTTTCATCCAAAAGAGTTTTCCGCTTTTCTAACAATGCTTTATAGGTCGGGTGCTCTTTTGTATAAAGTTGAGAAATTTCTGACTCACGAAAAGTTAGCTGATTAAGCTGATTATCAACATTTACAATTTGATCTAATACTGATTTAGCCTCAAGAGATAAGTCAACTGAATCGCTTTTCTGACGAAATTGGTTTAATTTGTTCTCGGCCAAGTCAAGATCCGTTCTGACTTTTGGGAGTTGCTCATCCAGAAAATCTAAGCTTTTAGCATCTTGCGCAGCTTGTCTTGCTATATTTTGAGTTAAATAATTTGAACTAATATTATCAAGGATTTTCTTGATTAATGATGGATCATATCCAATCAGGGAAAGCGTAAGCATTCCTGTGTCTTTGCCCTGATCGGCAACCTTGAATTTTTCTTTTAAATCTGTAATAGCTTCTAGCCGGCTAATATAATAAATATTAAACTTAGTTCCTTTACTTGCATCGATATTATTGACCTTTATTGATATTCCTTGTTCCTCTATAAGTTCTCCGACTTTACCATTTATTGTTCCACCTTGATAATCAATAACATAATGTTTATCATCTAAAACATTAAGCTTTATCAGTGGTACATCACCATCTTTATTCTTTGGTAAATAAAGTCTTGATATTTCAAGCTGTCCTGGTGCCTCCCCTGATAAGCGAGCCCATCCTCGCCCAAATATTGGAAAATAATCTTGTACTACATATGCTTGTAAATTGAGATCATCTACTGTTTTTCCCAAAATCATACGCGACTGGAGCAAAGCAATTTCTGGGGCTGATTGAGGTTGACTATCAGGTAGCATTTGACTCAGATTACTTAAAATACTGTTACCTTGCTTTTGTTCCACTTGAATTAGCGCGTCAGTTTGATAAACGGGAGTGGCAAAAATAGCATATATCAAAGCTAATAAGATGAAAAGTGAGGTTACAGAAACAATGAGTTTTCTGTGATCTATTAATTCACCCAGTAAACGACCGAAATCAATTTCACTCGAGTCTGGTGTTGGTTGTTTGTTGGTAACTGATGACATTACGATATTCCTACTTATTTAGAGTCAAGCTTCTCGACCCATCCATTTGCAGCCTGTTCAATCAAATTATAAACAGAGGTAAATGCTTCTTCACTTTTACGATAAGGATCGGGAATGTCTCTCTTGTTAATCCAATGACCAAATAGCATCGTTTTACCTCGAGCTTCCGGAGCGATTTTGCCTATTTGCTCTAAATGAGTTTTCTCCATTACCAGAATAAGATCATAATCTCGGGCTATATTACTATCAAACTGCCTCCCTTTATGCCCCTGAAGAGAAAGACCATGTTCCTCCGCCACTTTAATAGCACTTGCATCAGCCATATGGTCCACTAGTGCTCCGGTCCCAGCAGAATCTATTCTTTTGTTTGGTAATTTTTTACGTAAAATGCGCTCACCAATAGGAGAGCGGCATATGTTTCCTGTACATACGACTAAAATTGAATCAAACATTAATTTGGCCATCTCTTGATATATCGTACGGTCTCTGTCATGTCGTGAACACCAGTTATAGTTGGTACAAGCTGAGATATTACGCGGTTCCAACGAACAAGCGGTGCAGTAGTAACATATACAATATCATATGGTTGTAATTGAAATTCAGTTCCCAAAACCATTGCAGATGCATCTTGAGCATTTAGCTGGTAGATATTTGCAATCTTACCCTGCTTGTCACCCTTTAACTGACGAACTACGAATATTCCTGTTGCATCACTCATTGATTGGGATAATCCATCAGCATTACCCAACGCTTCTGCAAGAGTCATACCACTGCGATCCATCTTAAGCGTACTCTGTTTTCCCACCTCTCCCATGACAAAAACCTTGAGATCATCATTACGCGGAATAAAAAGTATATCGCCTGGGAATAACAAATGATTCTGAGTAAGATCGCCTTTCTGCATTAGCGCATACAAGGAAATCTTAGTATCTTTACCATTATGAGTCAGTACGACATTTCGCCAGTCAGCATCAGCCGCTAGGCCCCCTGCCGCATTAATAGCATCCATCACAGTTAAAGGGATATTTGTAATTGCTTGTTTCCCCGAATTTGTAACCTCCCCTGTCACATAAACTTTTTGCGAGCGGAAAGCTGCGATGCTGACATCCACCTGGGGACTTTCAATATATGTTGTTAATCTATTTGCAATATCTTGACGAACCTGGCTTAAAGTCTTTCCAGCTACCTGAACTTTACCTATGTAAGGATAAAAAATTGTTCCATCGGAATTCACCCAGTTACCCGTATCACTGGCGCTACGATATTGACCAGCTGGAGTCGTCAATTCCGGGTGATCCCATACCGTAACCATGAGTACGTCGCCCACCCCAATGCGATATTCATAGCTTTTTAACAAGCTGTCTAGCTGAGGATTTGAACGTGCAATAACTGGTTCGGGGCGAAGTTGATCTATCAGCCCCGGCGTCATAGGATAGACATTCACCAGTTTATCCAAATCGTAGTCGCTATCCGGTAATTCAACTACGTTCTTACGCAGACTATTTAACCCCTGTCCCGGCATAACGGTACAGCCTGATAAAAAACCTATTGCTAATGCCAATGCCAATGCCAATGCCGAAAATCTAACAATTTTTTTCTTCATAATGTCACATCATCAGTAAACCAAAAGTTTCTAATCCCCAAACAACAGTCTCTTTCCAGAAACTGTGTTAAGGCTATAAATTAAAGGGAATTTCAATCCCAGCGCTTGCGCCTACATCATCGCTATCATTATGGTTAGCATCGGTATACCAGAGAGAAGTGTTCAGTCGTACCGATTTGTACACATCGCCACTCCAGCCCAGTTGCACACCTTTTAATGTATCTGAGTGAGGAAACGCCTTGTTGATTGACTGATTTTCTGGGTTAACCTTCGCATACGCTAAACGTGCGCTCCAGCGCTGATTATCCTCTGTCACCAATTCAACTTTACCCGCAAAGAGTTGGCCATCGCCTCCCATAGCATCACCGAGTGAGTAGCCTTGCTGGTAGTAGCCATCTTTATAGATATGGTGTGTATACGTATAATTGGTGCGGCTCATATTCGATCGGGTATCGTGAGCCTCCAGATACCAGTTAACAGCATCTTTGCCCCAACCGTGGTGGCCTTCGACTCCGCCAAGGAACATATTTGCTGAAGGTAAAAAGCCGGACTCATCTTCGCCAATCATTTGACCGTATAAGCTGATCGGCAGGCCCAGCGTAGGTTCCAGTTTCAACTTAAAGTCAAAACCAGCAAGCTGGTTGCCTGGCTCATTAGGATCGTTTGCTTCGGTATTATCTTTACCCGTCAGGCCGTCCCAAAAATTACTAAACGACTCGGGTCTTCCCTCCCCTCCCCACTGCATAATGCGCGATGCGCCAAGCTCAAGTGACTGGAAGGGGGAAAAAGTCAGACGACCACCGATAATCTTGGTATGCGGTACGGCGGTATATTGATTCATCTGGCTGGCGGAGATCTGATACTGCCATGGGCCGATCCAGCGCAGCCACCAGGTTTCTGGCGCGGCCTGTTCAGCACGCTGCATCAAAAAACCGGTCATCGGACGGGCAGCATCACCGCGAATCAGGCTGCCTTCGTAACCTGGCCCCCACCACTGCGGCATCTGTCCAAAGGAAAGCCACTGGTTCCAGAACTTAACCGCCCCGTAGGCGCCGTTAGCATTAAAACGTGAACCATTGCTGATGCGTTCATCGCCCTCAACGTTTCCCTGCAGGTGAACATCCCACCACTCGCCGCTGTTATTGAAGGCTAACGATAAAGAGCTGTCAGCAGGCTGATTCTGACCAAATCCCTGCGGGGTACCGGGCTTATCCGATGAGGTATAGCCGCTGACCCGAAAATCAGCTTTCAAAGAGTCGAGGCGCTGGTTGATTCGCGCCAGAACCACCTGTTCGGATGAATAAGAGGGTTTTGCTTTCTTTAGTGCCCGATTAATCTCTTCCTGACTTAACGGCCAGGTCGACAGGCTGAGATGAATAACGCCGCGGTCGGAGAGCCACGCCAGATCGTTGCGCAGTTCGTTGTCGTTCATTACCAAGCCGGAGGCATAGGCAAGTGAGCTGGCAGAAGTAAGCAGCCCTAGTGCGAGTGCGATTCGCGCGATTTTTATCATTGTACAAGATCCATTTTAAGCCCCGTTTCCGCAAGCTGGCGCGACAAGCGGAACACTGATAGATGCAGCGCCCTCTGACGCCAACCTTTGGTATGTTCGGTCTGCAGATTTTGACCGGAGAAAACGAAAGCATGTGTTATGGATCACATTCCAACAGACGTTTTCATCATACGGCTCTATCTGCAGTACTCAATGTATGCGAAATTGTTATTGAAGGCCATTCCATCGCGCATCATACCCGCAGTTTCCTCTTGCCAGCCCTGCAGAACCTTCTCTGAGGTGGCGACAAACACGCAATTATATACAGGTTATGAAGATAATCACCTGGATGAAGGCCACTTTAGGAATTTCGGTCGCATGAAATGAGATGTGATATGCAGAAAATGCCAGCCCGCAGGTACGCTACCGCCCTTGGCTTAACAGCTACCAATGCACTGTACTTCTTTCCATATAATTTCAACCGCCGGATTCAGGTGAATCGGCGATTAATCCATCAAAGCAATCAATTTCGCGGCCATAAGTATACGAGATTCTGCCCTCAATTGGGAGTCTAATCTCGAATTATTAGCGACGTCGCGAACGGCATGAACCATAACGACGATAACGTTATTGTTTGACACTAAACGTCTAAAACGGCGATCGGCACCAGACAGCAACTTAATCTCAACATTATGATTTCATTAACTTTTTACCACAAAAACAGTGTTGGTTTAGTTTCGAATTAATTATGGTTAGTCAACTACAAAATTTAATAGTAAAAAGAATTATGCCAGTGTGTTGTTATCATTAATAAATTCGATATTTAGCCAGAGAACTTATTTAGGAAACATCCTGGCTGATTATCATTGTGCTAATTATTGCGCAGAATGCCGTATCACCAATTTATTTCATGAATATGAAATAGTGCTTATGAAGGCTTTTTCACCTCATCATTTCACACTGACTATATTGTGAACACATCACGCGCCTGTCTGAATTCATGATCTTTGCCGATCGCCTCTGCATCAGTAAAAGCGCTTGTGTAGATCGGCCCGGGTAAAAGGTTTCTCCAGCGGACCAAGCTTCACTGCGATCTCACCCAGAAGAGATTGCGTTGGCGCCTTAGCGCCGGTATTCAACAGCAGAGCCGGGATGATGACCACGCTTGCCAGCCCTCCCCATGATAACTGCGCTGTATGAGTGCCGCGGGTGCGCGACTGCAGCAGCAGAAACAATGCGCTGCCTGCGGTTCCCAGCAGTAAGCCGGCAATCACTTCAGACGTTGAATGAGCGTGGATCACCAGGCGGGAATAGCCGACCAAACCGGCTAATGCATAACCAAATACGACAGAAGCAATACGAAGAGCTGGTGTAGCACGCGCGCACAGCAGCCATAAGAAAATTGGCCAGAAAGCTGAAGATAATGCGGTATGCCCGCTAAAGCCGGTGAAGTCCAGCTCGCGAATCCCAATACCCCAACCCATAAATGCCAGTTTTGATGCGCAGACAATGGCGCCAGTGATGCCGAACAGCAGCGCCCAGTGCCAGGCGACCTGCTTTGAATCTTTGCGCAGAAAAAGAACGATAAACAACACGGCCGCACTGGGTAACAGTACGGTGCTATCGCCAAAAAAAGTGACAACCTGCCAGTTCATTTACCTTTCATCCTTTGACGATCTCTCCAGTCCGTAACGTCATTTCCGCGACATTTATGTGGGCATACACAATCAGTCACTTCACATTTATATGCATGCATGACCGTTGTTTAATGCGCAAACATGATCTCAGTCAAGTTTTATTTTTGTCTGACAACTTGACTCAGGGCTATTTACATAAGAAAAATCTTAGTAAGTAATTATCAGCAAAGATGAAATTTTGCTAGTCACACCATTTCACCATGCGACATGTTATTCGACTACCAGAAGTCTCCGAACCTTTGCCGCACTTTTCAACGATACAATATAACAAAGCAAAATCTAACCCTTTGTTTTTCTACACAAGCCTTAAAGCGTGACGTATTGTATTAAAAAGAGTAAACGGTCCCGAATCCCAGAGTTCATCATCAGATCATGCGAACCGCTTACCCTCGTACGCTTAGGTTGCTGATGGCAAAATTACGCTAACAGCTTCTTAATGCTCTCGCGGAATTTTGCGCCTTCTTTATGGTTACGCAGACCATAATTAACAAAGGCCTGCATATAGCCCATTTTTTTCCCGCAGTCGTAGCTCTCGCCAGTCATCAACATCGCATCAACCGACTGCTTTTTCGCCAGTTCAGCAATGGCGTCGGTTAACTGAATACGGCCCCATGCGCCGGGTTCAGTACGCTCCAGCTCCGGCCAAATATCAGCAGAAAGCACATAGCGCCCTACTGCCATCAGGTCTGAATCCAGCGTTTGCGGTTCATCAGGTTTTTCGATGAACTCGACGATGCGCGCCACCTGACCCGCCGTTTCTAGCGCGTCTTTGGTCTGAATGACCGAGTACTCGGAAAGATCGCCTTCCATACGTTTTGCCAGAACCTGACTACGACCCGTTTCATTGAAACGCGCGACCATAGCGGCAAGGTTATAACGCAGCGGATCGGCGCTGGCATCATCAAGGATGATATCCGGCAGCACCACCACAAACGGGTTATCGCCAATCAGCGGGCGCGCGCAAAGAATGGAGTGACCTAAACCCAGCTGCTGACCCTGGCGCACGTTCATAATTGTTACGCCTGGCGGGCAAATAGCCTGTACCTCGGCCAGGAGCTGACGTTTGACGCGCTGCTCCAGCAGCGCTTCCAGTTCATAGGAGGTGTCGAAATGGTTTTCTACCGCATTCTTGGATGAATGGGTAACCAGCACAATTTCCTTGATGCCAGCAGCTACAATTTCATCAACAATGTACTGCACCATAGGCTTGTCGACGATCGGCAGCATCTCTTTCGGAATGGCCTTGGTGGCGGGCAACATGTGCATCCCTAGTCCTGCTACCGGTATAACTGCTTTCAAACTCACCATTTTCATATCCACCCGTATGGTTATTAATCTTTAGTTCCTGTCAGATTGTATGTATCACTGGCATTTATCCATGATGATACACGCTTGATACCTGCCATACTGTCCGTCAAATTCTGAAATTACATGCTGAATTTAAGAATACACGTAAAATCTACAGACCAATAGGTCGATTTAAGAAAATTCTCAAACGCAACTTTACAGACATTATTACTCATACTTACAAAGACTTATGCCAGCTATCTATCAGCTATTAACCATAAGACGGCGTAATGACATTCATCGCTGGTCCATCATTTCCCATTTGAAACCTTGTTATCTTTCAACAAGAGTTGACACAGAACAAGTGACTGCAAAAAATCATAAATTTAGCCAAAACAATCGCTTATATTGAATATAAAATTATTTCGCACACAAAAACGGCTAAATTTCAGCGAAACAGGCCATATCCTTGACTTCAACCTCAGTTACGGCCATCCCCATATAGATCCAGCCTATGCTGCAGGCGATTAATAGTCTTCACTATGGCTTTTTTGTTCTGCATCACATATAACCCTCACAATATCGTCCAGCAAAAATTGATCTGCCACAAGCCACGACATTAAGTAGTATAAAAATCTAAATTCCAGGAAAGCGCTGTTATATACATCAAATCTATTGATAGAGTTTTCCATTGCCCGTGTGCTCAATCCAGGTTTTCTGCGCCGATATTCTGCGCGGCCGCTTCGCTTACATCCATAAAACCCGGCTTTTCATCCGGCAGATGCTGGCGGTTGTTATTGATGAAAATTTGCACCAGAGCAAATAAGTAGAACCCTATAAGCTTATGGTTAAATAAGGATATATTCTGAACAACTGATTATATTAATAGCAGGACTCATCGGCGCGCGGATTTTGACCGCGAGCAAATCGCCGCAGAAAATATTGCATTTTAACTATAGCTTATCCATGATCTGTACATGGCACTCTTAGGTTGTAAAGGTTTTAACTAAATATGGAATGGATTGCCGACCCCTCGATCTGGGCCGGGCTCATAACGCTTGTCGTTATTGAGCTGGTACTTGGTATTGATAATCTGGTCTTTATCGCCATTCTCGCGGAAAAACTTCCTCCCGCTCAGCGAGACCGCGCGCGCGTCACCGGCCTGCTGCTGGCAATGGTAATGCGTCTGCTGCTGCTGGCGTCAATCTCCTGGCTGGTGACGCTCACCAAACCGCTGATTAGCTGGCACGATCTGAGCTTTAGCGCTCGCGATCTGATCATGCTGTTTGGCGGTTTATTCCTGCTTTTCAAAGCCACCGTTGAGCTTAATGAACGGCTGGAGGGGAAGGACAGCGATAACCCCACCCAGCGCAAAGGGGCGAAATTCTGGGCCGTCGTGGCGCAGATCGTGGTGCTCGACGCCAT
>OKVX01001018.1_pt1 | contig 12530 bp, 7 predicted proteins | sample 1606941 | NCBI WGS metagenome assembly OKVX01 (sample SAMN03281016, study PRJEB24777) | human gut metagenome | isolation source: fecal sample PR161 from 1 month old female Malay infant, caesarean... | reverse complement strand
ATTTATGATTGTCATCTAAATAATCTTTTATTAAATTCTTTAATATCTCTTCAAAATCCATTATCTTTGTTTTAGTTAACACAGATAAAACAGCCATATGAACTTTTTCTTCAGTAAAATCAACAATATTTAAATTTTTAAATGCTGCAATTCTCTCTTTATTCTTAAAGAATGTGTTATATAATTTAACTTCATCTTTTAACGCTGGATTTGTAACTCCTAGTTCACGCATAATAACTGTTGCTCTATCTGTAGAGAATTCTTCGCTATAGCAGAATATATCATAAAGCCAGTCTTCATTTGGTTCTGGTTTTTTCATATTAGAATACACCAATATATTGTTTTCTGTATCTTCTTTTTCTATATAATATTTTGTATAAATGCATTATTTTCAGTTAACTTAATAACTTTAACATTTTCTAAATCAAAACTATCTATTTCTTCAACAAAATCTTCATTTTCATCATACCAAAATACAATATGACGTTTCTTTCCATCACCTAATGGCTTTGAAAACAAATCTTTTAGGAAGTTTCTTATTTCTTGTAAGTTCATGTGTTCACCTCGTATTTATACACCTTATGTTATACTCAGGTTTATACTTATTAATTAGGTTTCTTATTATTTTAAAATCAACAAGGACAGTATATTAGAGTTAATTATTCTGATTATTATATAACTCTAATACTTTTCCTTAATAACAATTTATATTTTAGCCAATAAATTCATTTTCACTTCTTTATTCTTTGAATTTATGACTTTAACATCTTGGAATTTAGCATAATTAACTTTAACTCCGTCATCTAAATCAATGGATATCTTTTCATTTGCTAAATATGCTACAACTTCATCATATTCTCTACATTCTTCAATCTGCTTATTAATTCTATCAATCTTCTTTTTAGCGACAGTTTTATCTTTTGTAGTACTTTCACTTGAATCTACAATTAACTGCTGCCTATTGATTTCTGCTTCATATTTTCTCTGTAAAGTATGAAGATAATCAGTTCTAACCTTTGCTACAGTCTGGTCATTATATCTATGCATATAAACTAAACATTTAAATCCATCATTTTTACCACTATCAAGCATCCAGTAAATAGGTCTCTTTTGATAAATCTTTAAATGATCCTTATAGAAATCTTTGATAAAGTATCTTCTTATTGCCTGTCTTGCACTTTCAGAAGTCTTTCTTCCTATTGAATCAGCAATATAATCAAGATTTTCTTCTAAATTATCTTCACCATATACAGTTCTGATAAATTCAATAAGTCTTGAAACTATATCATCTTCAAAATATTCATCTTCAGTAATTGGAATAATATTATCTTTATCAGGTCTAAATGAAGCATCAGTCCATACTTCTTCTCTTTGTGCTTGTTCTTTCAACTCATTTTCTTCATCAATCAAATTATCATTTTCATCAGATTTATACTCTCTAATAGTACCTAAATCATTTTCTGAAATATCGATGAATGATTTTACTTTACACTGATCCCCATCAATTGCCCATTTATCACTAAACTCTCCACCTGCATAAATAAGACCTTCTGCATCAATTGAATATCTTCCAAACATACAGCCGACAGCATATGAAATTAATTCTTTAATAGTATTTTTTTCATTTACGCTTCGTAAAGTTATATTTTTATCCTCTATATTATATTTTAATTCATCATTTAACCCGTATATATTAATAAATTTCTCGTTAAGCCTTTCCTCATTATTTTTTAATTTATAAAAATTATTATTTGCTAATTCCTTATACTTATTGAATTCATCTCTAATTTTTATGCTATTTTTTATTTTTAATAATGAATTGTTCTTAAAATCTAACGATGTTTCAAAACTATCCCATTCCTCTTTTGAAATTAATATATTTTCCTCTACTATCCTATTAATATCCTTCATTTCAATTTCTGTTGTATCTATAACTGGTAAATTTCCTACATATCCAACATCAAAATGCAAGGTTGGTATTATTAAATTTAACATCTCCTCGGCTATAACAGTATTTAAAAAACCTAATATATAGTTATAGTTTTTATCATCGTTAATATACACTCTTTTTCCAACATTATTAGCAATGACACCTTGTGGATGTACTCTAGCACTAAAATAATGACTATTAATATCACTCCATGTTATAGCCCTATCAAATTCTGTTTCATTTTTAGGACAAAAACTGCTATTACATACATATTCTAAATTACCATACCATCGCCTATATGCTCCGCCTTTATTCATTAGAAGCCATTTTTTTTCAACTTCTTGATAATGTTTTGCTTTTTTTTCTATTTTGTTACTATCAACTTCAAACCACAACCTAAACAATTTATCATTCTGCCCACTTGTTGATGCTCCACTCTTTAATTGTCCAAAATTTTTTAATTTAGTTTTACTAGTGAATAAATTAATAAAATCATTATTCATCCAATATGCTATAGGATTATTAGGTATTTTCTTATAATTATCCATATAGTTTGTATACCTATATATTACATTTGGATTTTTTATTGCTTCTAACACTTTCTCATCTTGTATGTCAACACCTGGGAAATCAGAAAGTTTTATATACTCTCCTCCTAAATTACTATTAGCATTTTTCAACGTAAAAGTACACACTGGTACACATGCTTCTGGAAAAGCATTATATTCTAATTGAATTAATGAAGTTATATTAGTCTTATCAATTATCGTATTTCTCAAAGAATTATATGACGATAAAAACATCCATACAAAAGGACTAATGAATCCAAGATGACCATTCTTTTTAACTTTAGTCAATGAATATTTAATAAATGCTGCAAACAAATCTGATTTTACATCATTATAATTACTTTTTATAAAATCGGATAAACAGTCTGTCATGTAATTACTTCCCATATATGGTGGATTAGTAATTAATACATCAAATCTATTTTTCATAATTCTATACTGATTTATTAAATCAGGTATAATTTTCAATAAATTCTCTCTTACTTCTAAATCCAATAATGTATATTCAGAGTAATTTTCTATATCTCTAATTAGTTGTTCACAATCATCTATTGATATGTTTAATTTATTTACATCTATTAAAGAACCATACGTTTTAGCATTATAAAAAATATCTATTAACTGATTTATATTCTCTCCATTTTTAAAATTATTCAAGAATTCTTTATGTCGGTTTTCTAAAATATTACTCTCTTGTATTGAACATAAATTTAATTTTAAACCTTCGCGTTCTATTTCTCTAAATAATCTTCTATTATAATGTCTAGCCTTCATTATTAAAGCAAATGATGCAAGTTGTGTTGCTCTATCATCTATATCTAAACCATATAGGTTATTCTGTAAGATTAATTTAGGTATTTCTCTTTCACTATATCCTGCTGTTTTATATATCTCATAAAATACATCAAAAGCATAAACTAATATGTGACCACTCCCCATACATGGATCCAATACTTTAATATGTTCAGGAGTAAGTTTTGCATGTTCTTCTCTTATTTTTTGTGCTTCTTCTACTTCACGTTCCTGATCTGCTTTTTCTAAATAATATTTCCACTCATTTTGTAATTCTTCATTTGGATGATGTTCAAGCCATAGTCGGCCTAGTGAATTTTCAACCATATACTTTACTATCCACTTTGGTGTAAATAATTGAGTGGCAAATGGTATTTCATTTTTCTTATATCTCTTTTTGGCTTGTATAACTCTATCTTTTTCTTCTGCTATATAATATTGATACATCCACCCTATTATTTCTACACCATCTTCTCCACTACCTGTATCTTGCCAGTCAGATTCCTCAATATCTTCTACCATTTTTCTTATAACTGAACCTTCTTCAAGCAAGTTATCTGGTAAAAGTAATTCTGTATAATCACTTATTTTTTCAAACATCTGTGGTATTATCTTACCTAGTTCATTACATTGCTTAACTAATATTATCCTATAAGCCTTTTCTCTATCAGTTGTATTTCCAGTATCTAAAAGGTTATAAATATCTTCTCCATTTAAATTTAATTCTTCTATGATATCAGATACTTTGCTTAATACATCTGGTTCAACCTTTCCTTCAACAGATGATGATAGTGTTCTTATTCCAGAAGGAAGATAATCATTAACTTCCATATATCTAAGTCCCATAAATCTATTGAACCAAGTATAGGCTACTTCTTCCATTACTTCTTTAAAATCCTTTTCATCTATTTGATGAATTAATGCATCTCTATGTTTTGATGATAAGTAAAATGTTTCTTCACCTAACTTAAATCCACCTTGCACTTGTTCTACTTCTTCTATTTTATCTTCCGTAATACCTATTCTCTCTGCTTTTTCAGTAACAGATTCTATCATTTTTCTTCTTGCCCATACTGCAAAAGACTTTATCTTATTCTTATCCACTCTTCTTCCTCCAAATCTTACTTAATGTATAGTCAATATTATTGTACTGACTATACACTCAATTCTTAAATTAAAGTTATTATAGTATCTGTATCTAATTCTGCTTTAAGTTTACTTCTTAATGCTTCAACTATCTCATCAATATCACTTTCATTCTTGATTACTTTCTGACCTTTAACTAGTTCTCTCATGCTTAATGTTTTGGTTTTTATTTCAACTTTTACTTCTGGTGTAGCACGTTGCTCTAATGGTTTAGACGCCTTATAATCATCTTTACTTTGTGTTTCAGTAATTGTATTAGCCTTTGCTATTTCCTGTTCCTTTAGTCTCTTTATAGTTTCTGCTTCAGAAACAATTTGTCTTATCCACTTAACCTTTAATTTATCTGTCAAATCCTTCATTGATGAAAGAGTTGTAAAGTTATCTGCCTTTTCACTTCTATCTACATATCTGTTGAAATCATCTATAACTTGTGTTTCAAACTTATCTTTCAAATCATAAGTTTCTAAAGTTTCAATAACTTCTTTTTTAGACTGTTTAATAAACTCTATTACAGGCTTGCTTTCATCTTCTAATAATTCTATAACCTTATTATTATATTTTTCTATAAGTAATGGAATACTCGGAATCTTGCTATATGGTTCTTTCATCTTTGTGATATCTTTTATTTCATTTACAATGTTATCTATTTCATCATTCACAAAGAATTCACGATTTTCATCAAAATTATTTATAGTTTTAATTGCATTATCAAAGATTATTCTCTGCTCTCCCTTTGATGATGTATCTATACTTCCATTTTCCTTTTTAAAGAAAAATCCTTTGATGTTATCAATCTTATCTACATAATCTAAGAAATCATCTTCAGCATCATATATTTCTTTGAAGAACTCTAATGTATCTTTAATTTCTATAACTTCCTTAAATAACTTCTGGCCATTCTTTAAAACATCTTCCCCTGGATATTTGCAGCCTATACTAAAGTTATTAAGCATTAAATCAATTCTGTGCAATTCACTTTTGCTAGAATCCTTAAAACTAGCCATCATTCCATCTTCATCACTAGGAATTGATGAGAATCCAAATATATCTTTATTTAAATCTCTTAGAACTTCTATATATTTGTTTGGAACTTTTTCTCTTGTTTTCAATATAACTCTTTCAACATAATCTCTTTTAGTAACGTAATTAACTATTTCTCTATTGTTAGGTGCTAAGACTTCATCATTTAATACAGCCTTTATATCCTGCTTTTTAAATAATGTTACTATGATACCTTGAATATCTATGTCTTTCCATCCATATGGTGCATTCGAGAACTTACTTAATACACTTTTTACAGTAACCTGAAGATTTCTTGCTGTACTTGTCTCAATATGAGTTTTAATTTCTTCAACTGCTAATCTGTTAGGATCATTATCAACTAAAGATATTTGATTTAATTTGGCATCCATAATATCATATAAATCTTTGCTGCTATCCTTAAATTCCTTAATATAATTAATTTTATTATATTTAGAATCTATAAGTGATTTAAGTCCTTCATTAATCTTATCTACACCAGACTTCTCTTTTAATTCTAATAAAGTACCATTAACATATATTTCAGATGCTCTTAATGACTCTTCAATCAAGAATTTTGCTCGCTTTAATCTGTCTTCTCTTTCTCTGCTCTTTTTAGTTTTAATATCTTCAATAGATGTAGTTGATTTAGTCCCGCCTTTTAATCTTAAATATGCATCTATCTTTAATACATTTTCTATTTCTTCTATAAACTTATCATCTTTTGCAATACTTACTATTACATTATTTTCTCTTACAGATAACTGTTTTAATTCACTTTGAGATGTTCCACCCACTAAATTAAAGTTTGCAGTTATTACTTTAACTCCTACTTCATTATTTTGTGGTCCTCTAGTTCTATCATCAACAATTTTATTAAATGCAAATATATATTTTCTAGAATAAGTGAACTTACTTTCTCCATAAATATCATCAAATATTATTTCTCCAGCCTTTAAAGTTATTTCACCGCTATCAATTGAAATATTCTTTATTTCTTTATTTACATCTTGTTCATCATTAGTTAAGAATACATATTCGTCACCATTTTTCTGAACAAGAGTCTGTTTTATAAGTTTCTTTAATGCTTCATTTACCTTATCTTTAATTTCTTTCTTAGACGCGTCTATTTCATCTACAAGTAGTGTAGATAAATTCTCTATATTTGCTTTGATTTCTTTTACATATTTAACAAGGAATAATAATTTTAATACTTCAACATCAAACTTATCTAAGTTTTCATTTTTTTCTGCATTCATTATTACAGATCTGATTGAAGAATCTAGGAAAGTTTCTATAGTACTATAAAATGCTGAAAAAGGTACAAGTATATTGCTGTCACAGTTCATATACTCTTTTGCAACCTGTTGATATGCACCAAGTAAACTTCTCTCACCTCTAGATAAACTCTTCCCTGATGCTCCATGTTCCCTTACACCATTAAATGCTGACTGCAATAAATTAAATTGATATGGGATAAATGGATATACTTCTGCAAAATCTTCACTATTTTTATATAACTTCATTTCGGCAGTATTTGTAGTAAATGTTAAAAGGTTCTTAATTATAGATTCCTTCTGTTCATATAATGCCTTTAAATGACTTGATGCACCTTCTGTTTTTCTAAGTATACGTTTCTTGATAACTTCATCAACATTTGCAGAAGATAAAGATAATCTTGTATTAAATCTACCTTGAATTTTTGAGAAGTCATTTCCCTTAACTTTTGTAAATTCATCTAAACCTTCTTGTGATGTAACTATAACAAAGCACTTACCATTACATTTAGTTCCTAAATCTTCAACAACTGTTTGAAGATTTAACATAAGTTGAGTATTATCACCTATATATTGTCCAATTTCATCTACCAAGAAAACAACATGATGATTCATACCCTTAGATTCACAGTATTCCTCAACTCTTGCTGCAAATTTTTCAATACTAAGAGAATAATTTTCTTCACATTTGTTATACCAATTCTTTGCTGCATTGTTACTCATCTTAGTTGTTTTAGATAATGCTTCAATTATAGAATCTTCTTCATAATAGAAATCTTCTCTTGCCTCTATCCATGAAGTTCCTGATATTTCTTCGAACTCTTTTTTGAATTTATCATATACTCCATCTTTCACCATCTGTCTTTCTAAGTCAGCAACCCAAGGCATAGAACCACAGAATCCCTGCATTTCATTAAATACCTTGTTAAATACATTAACTATTGCATCCTTATTAGACTTTGAATCTGAATCTGACTTTGAATCTATGTTAAATAATATTACATCTGTAGAAACATCTTCTGCTGCTTTCATATTAGCAAGTGTAAAATTATCTAAACCTTTATCATTGAAATATTCAATAGCATTTTTACCTTCAATAACTCTATTTTCTAAAAGGTAAGAAAGAATTTTTAGAAAGTGAGATTTACCACTACCAAAGAATCCTGAAATCCATACACCATTTTTATCAGTATGGCTTATAATTCCTTCCTTATAAGATTCAAAAAATTTTTCTATATGTCTGTTTAATTCTCCTGTTACTACATATTCTTCAAGTTCCTGCTTGATATTTTCATCATCAGCCTGACCTACTTTAATAACTCCTTTAATATCCCTGTCAATTGGTTTGTAAAACATCTCTTTTAATTTAATATCCATAATACTTCCATTCCCCTTTAAATTAATATTTATCTATAAGTTGAAATGCTCTATAATAATTATCATCTTTTAAGTAATTAAAAAGCATAAGTGAACCACCATCATATGTTCCAGGAAAAAACATAATAAGTGGCTGTTTTTCAACAATTCTATGTAAATTATTAAGAACAGTATGTGAACGAATAATAGGCCATGCCTTACCTATTCCAGTAAGGAATACAATATCTGCATCATCTAATCTTTCACTAATATACTGTACTAATAAATCATTATCTAATGTAAGTCTTAATGCCTTTTTAGTAGCAGTAAATACCTGCTCACTGCCTTTTTTCTCTTCCATCATGAAATTCTTTTTTAAATATCCTTTAGAATCTAATAATTCAAGCATGATTTCATATAAATCAAATTCTACAATATTTAATCCATAAGCACCTTTAGCCTTTTCTTTAATAAATTCAACTCTATCACGTACAAGTAACTCATACTCTGGATCATAATCAAAAATATAGAATCCAATTTCATTTCCAAGACCTTTATTTTCCCTAAAAGACGGTTCCACAATCTTTGGAAGAATTTCATCCACTCTTTCATATATACTTTTCATCATATACCTCTTTCTGATTTATAACGCAATACTATTCAGTTATTCCAAGTATTGCATTAACATAAACCTTATCTCCTAATTTATAAATATAATCTTTAACTTCACTATCTATAATAGGAAGAACTATTTCTCTATCGCCTTTTTGATTTGCAATAAGCCCACTTTCAAAAAGTATTCTTATGTAAACCTGTTTTAACTTTTTAAATGTATATTCAGACCAAGAATCAACCTTATCACTTTGCTCTCTTTTATTTTGAAAAAATACACCAAAATCTTTATCTCTTATATATAAATCTTTTAACAATATTTTTTCTTTATATACTTCATTCATAAACTCAAAGAACAGCCTATCATTTTTCAAAACAGCATAAAGAACTATTATTTTTGATGTTTCTATGTTGCTGCTCTCTATCTTTTGAATTAAATAACTATCTAGTTCTTTTAGTCTTGTCGCAATAATTGATGCAAGTTCCTTCATTCTAGTTTCTGTTTCTACTTGAAAAATATTATTTTCTAAAGACTCTTTTTTTAATTCTTTTATCCCAAGCCCTTTATTTATAAGACTTGCAGCCTTTTTAGTTTCTTTATATAAATAAGGTCTAGATTTAATCGTTGACTTATATTCCAATTTTTTATCTCCTTCATGGTCCAGTTTTATGTTTTTATTGTACCACATTTATTGAGATATTATAAAAAAATATTCTATAAATAATCTCTATTTACCATTTTTAATATAGACGTAAAAAATCAATTTTTTAAATATACTTTTAAGAAAATTTCTTTAATCAAATTTAGTAAAAATAAAAGCACCTGATAATAATTTAATACCGATGCTTTCCCTTAATTTTACTATAATGTTTTTAAATTTTTAACTCGTTCTTCATAATACATATTAGTTCTAAGTGTTAAAGCATCCAACATTTGTTCCTTAATTATATTGTTATTAATAATATTCTCCATGTCTTTATACAATTCAATTAAATTTTCATCTGTTCCTTTAAAGAAATCACTCTCAGTTTTGATCAAAAACTTAACTGGATTATCCTTCGCTAATTTCACATAATCCTTCTTCTCCCATTTTTCAAATCCAGCTGTTGCCTTGTCCTTAATCATATCCACCTTATTACTACCCTTATGATAAAATTCATAAAAACTATTATAAATATCATCTTCATCAAGAGACATCTTAATATTACCATTATTATAAAAAGCCAATAATACTGGTATCTTATAACTCTTACTCATCTTTGTAGTTTCAATCATTTTAATAAAGTCATATCCTCTAGTATTCATAAACTCCAGTTCTTCATCTGTAAGTTCATTATTTTCTTTTAAGAATCCCAAATAATCCTTAAATATATTAAATTTACTTTTCTGCTTCATTTCGCAGTAAATTTCATCATCAATATTGTTAAAAAGCTCAACCCTGCTTGGTCTATTTCCCAACTCATCTTTTATCCTTAAAAATTCTTCTTTTATTTTATCTTTAATCTTCATTTCTTTGGATGCTAAACCCTTGAATATGTCTATTAATCTAAAATCAAAATCAATTCTACAATCTTCTGGATATTCTTCTTCACTAGGAATTCCCCTTTTTGAATCAGCTCTTGAATACGTCTTTCCACTTAATAAAAATGGAAGCAGATCAGCCTTTTTATAATTACCAATAAAGTCAAGTACATTAAGATACTTTTTGTCTTCAAACTTTCTAAGTCCACGTCCTAACTGTTGTAAGAATACTGTTGGAGATTGTGTTGGCCTTAAAAACATAACCATATCTATTGAAGGTATATCTAGTCCCTCATTAAACATATCTACAGAAAATACAACTTTAAGTTCACCTTTAGTAAGTTTATTTATTGCTGAATTTCTTTCCTGTGCATATTCGCCATTATCACCACTATATACAGCTGCACTACTAACTCCATTTTCACTAAAGAATTTTGCCATGTACTCTGCATGCCTTTTGCTTGTACAGAATCCTAAAGCTCTTTTGGAATTATATTTCCTATAATGATTTAAAATAAGTTGTGCCCTTTTATTAAACATTAAAGCCTCTTCAAGCTGCTTTTCTACGTATTTACCGTTCTTAAATTCTACATTCGTATAATCTACAGTATCATCATAAATTCCATAATATCTGAAAGGTACAAGATATCCCTTATTTATTGCATCGCAAAGCCTGATTTCATAAACAGTATTATAATCACATAATGAAAATACATCTTTTGAATCAAGTCTTTCAGGTGTTGCTGTAAGTCCAAGGAGAAATTTAGGTGTAAAGTAATCTATTATCTTTCTGTAGTTATTTGAAACTGCATGGTGAAATTCATCTATTATTATGTAATCAAAATAATCTTTCTTAAAATACTCTTCATTTAAATATTCGTCTTTTCCTAAAGTCTGAACTAAAGCAAATATCATAGATTTATCTTTATCTTTTGTACTATTAAAGAAATATCCAATGTCTTCTGAATTCCTTACATTTTTAAAACTTCTTGCAGCTTGTTTTATTATTTCTTCTCTATGAGCCACAAACAATATTCTTTGTGAATCTTTTGAATCAAAGGCAGCAAGATATGTCTTTCCTATACCTGTTGCTGCAACTATTAATGCTTTGTCAAATCCTTCTTCCCTTGTATTGTTCAAAGCATACAAAGCTTCTATCTGTGCACCTTTAGGCTCAAATAAATCAATCACATTATTTTCACTATTACTGTTTTTCTTATATTCATCTTCACTATTTTCTATATCCTTAAAAACCTTAGGTCTTACCCATGATTTAGAATATCTTTCTAAAACATCATCATCCACAATTATTGAATGATTATAAAATAAATCTTCAAAAGTGTTGTAGAATTCTTCAAAATCATAAGGATTCTGTGACTTTAAAAATCTATAATTCCATTCTATAGAATTAGTAAGTGCACCTCTTGAAATATTTGAAGATCCCACATATATTTCACTATCAATTTTATTTTGAAACATATATGACTTTGGATGAAATGATCTGTTTGGCTCATTATAAAATCTTAGTTCAATCTTGTCCTTAAATTCTTTTTTTAATAAATATAATGCTGATGGCTGAGTAATTCTCAGATAATTTCCTGTTAAAATCCTTATAGAAACACCTCTGTCTACCGCCTCTTTTATATCATTCAAAATAAGCTTAACACCTGATTCCATTAGAAATGAAACTATTATATCTATTTTTTCTGCTTTCTTAAAACTTTCTCTAAGTCTGTAATACAGATAATTTTTATCACCTGTTATGGCATTTGACTTTGCATAGGATTCTTTATGTATTTCCTTAACACTAATCTCATTTTCTTTAATACTTATATCATTTAAATCTATTTTACTCATAGTTATCTCTTCCCTTTATTTATACACACTATTTCAAAGCATTTTTTCTCAGCACCATATCTATTCATAACTGTTTCTTCCATATTATGAATTTCAAATATACCGAAAAAATTTTTTATATCTTCTTCATCAAAAAATCTTTTATATCCTTCTTTAGTCAAATAAAAATGCTTTTCTATCTCTTCTCCATTTCCTGCATTAAAGTTAACATCCTTAATTGTATTAACTCTTGCTATAAGATAACCATCATATTTGAGAATTCTTTTTATTTCATTTAAAATGCTTTTTGTAGTATTTTCATCAAAATAATGTAATGATAAATCTGCAATAATGACTTCTATACTTTCATTTTCAAAAGGAAACTTCTCTGTCACTGTCTCTTATACACATCTGACGCTGCCGACGAGCGATCTAGTGTAGATCTCGGTGGTCGCCGTATCATTAAAAAA
>OKVX01001012.1_pt1 | contig 12573 bp, 10 predicted proteins | sample 1606941 | NCBI WGS metagenome assembly OKVX01 (sample SAMN03281016, study PRJEB24777) | human gut metagenome | isolation source: fecal sample PR161 from 1 month old female Malay infant, caesarean... | reverse complement strand
GGTCATAAATTTATTGAACGTGAAAGCCACATCACTGGCGCGAATAGGTGAGCCGTCGTGGAAGGTCGCGCGTGGATTAATCGAGACCTCGACCCATGAATAATCATCGGCGTAGCGGGCCACCTCAGCAATCAGCGGATAGTAGCTGCCCGGTTCATCATCAGAGGTGGTAAACAGGCTGTCATAGAGCGACTCGGTGCGCACGGCGGCGTTACCGCGCAGTGCAAAGCGGTTGAAGCTATCGAAGGTGCCGAGATACGAAAGCGTAATATTGCCGCCTTTAGGCGCAGCGGGATTCACATAATCAAAATGTGAGAAATTAATGGCGTATTTAGGCTCGCCGATAACGGCAAACGCATAATTCTCTTTAATAGTTTGCGCATAGGTTACTGTGCCTACCAGCAGCAAACTTAAAATAAACAGGCGCACAAACTTCATCGGGCGGGATCCTTTACCTGTGGCGCTCCGGGCGCACCAACGTTTTCTCATTGAATAATAAGGGAGGGTGCGCCCGTTGTGAAATAATTAACGGCCTATAGTCGTGATGAAAACTGCGGGGGTTGCCACATTGTGAATTGCTCAAGTGTCATTGGGCGGCTGAAATAGTAACCCTGCATAAAATTAACACCATGTTCCCGCAGCCAGCGAGCCTGTTCCGGTGTTTCGACACCTTCTGCTACCGTGGCCATATTCAGGCGTTTCGCCAGCGTCAGCACCGCATCAAGCACTGGAGACGTGACGGTTTCGGTGCCGATAGCGTTCACAAAGCCGCGATCGATTTTGAGATAATCAACGGTAAAGCGTTCAAGATAGATAAGTGCGCTGTGACCAGTGCCGAAATCATCAATGGCAATTTCATAGCCTTCATCATGCAGCCACTGAAATAATTTCAACGCCTCACTCTGGCGTAACATATCCCGCTCAGTGATCTCCAGCACCAGACGGAAATAGTCCTCGGGAAGTGAGCGAGTAAACTTTCGAATATCCTCAGCAAAGCTTTCGACATGCAAATGGCCGGGCGAGATGTTAATACCCAGTTTAGCCCCCTGTGGCAGCAGCGTTTGCAAGACCGGCGCATCGTGGGCAATAAGCTTAAACAGATGCAGCGTCAGCGGCACGATCAGCTGTTGCGCCTCGGCATACTGGATAAACGCATCTGGAGGGATCTCACCGGCGGTGGGGTGCTTCCAGCGCATCAGCACCTCGACACCGCGCACACGCAGTTCACTGGAATCAACTACTGGTTGATACACCACATAAAACTGATCCTGTTTAATTGCGGTCAGGATCTCTTTGCCAGGACGCATGCGGATATACAGATACCAGGCTGTCAGCAAGCCCGCAAGTGTACCCACCATGCCGCCAAACAGCAGGGCAAACTGTACGTCTTCGGACTTCCATGTTTCGGTATAAAGATGAATGGTCAGCGGAAAGCCAGCAAGATGAGCCGTGCGAAACGGTGCAGTTTTCAGGGTACGCAGATCAACAAGACCTGTCGAAAAAGTGGAGATCGCGTTGTTGCCGATAGCGAGGGCAATACCGGTCAGCTCTTGTTGTTGTGAGGTATAAAGCAGGAAAGGGGTGAGGTTCACATTCAGTGACACAAAAACACCACGATCATCAAGCAAGGTGCTGCGGAACCACATTGCAATCGCAGGTTTATCCGGCATCATTGGCGTACCGGGTAAGATAACCATATCAAAGTCTTTGTTCAGATCAACTTCCGGCAAGAGATCCTTCATCGGTACATTCATCTCTCCCGTAGCGGAAGAACAAAAAGCGTTATTGTTTTTGATTAATAAAAACGCGCGGACATTCATGCTAAAAGCGGCACGCGAAGTCAACTCGCTGGTGACTTCCGAGCACTCATTCAGTGTTAGCGGCTGGAGCGCCTCTGCGGTGGTTTTGATATCGCTAAAATAGTCTGTGAGCCAGTGCTGCATACCCGCGAGTACGGCATTCATCTTTTGTTCATGTTTCTTCTGAACGACTAAAATTTGAATCCCGCTAACGGCAATAGCCGCGAAGAGACCGACCAGAAGGCTAAACAGAAGAATTTTCCGGCTTGCGGAAAAGGTGCGGGTCAACATCACTTATATCCATATCTGGCGAGTTTGAGCGGAAAAAGCCAGGCGTTTGAACTGTCTGATTTCCTGGAATATAGCCTGGAAAGGTGGAATGAGACATATAAACATGCAAGAAAAATGGGTATAAAAAAACACCGCCGGGGCAGTGTTCTTTTATCGTTTCGCGCCAGCCAAGGGATAACCGGCGAAAACATGCGTTAGCTACGGGACAATATACGGCGCGCTTCGTTGTAGCGCTTCTTCCAGTACGGTTCATCCATGCTGGAAATCACCACACCACTACTGGTCGAAGCATGGACAAACTGGTTATTGCCAATGTAGATACCTACATGGCGACCCGTTGATCCTGCTCTGAACAACACCAGGTCACCGGTACGCAAACTGGTGCGTGATACCGACTTACCCATTTCCTGTTGTTCGTAGGTTGAACGCGGTAATTCTAAACCAAACTGCTCACGGAAAGTGCGCTGGACGAAGCCGGAACAATCAATACCTTTTTTGGTGTCGCCGCCTAAACGGTAACGCACACCCTTCCAGTCAGCATATTGATCGAGGATGCGATTTTTCACATCCAGATTACGCACCATATTTTCAAATTCATCCTGAGAGGCTTGCAGTGAAGAGATATCTTCGCCCACAGCATGCGTCTCAGAATGCATGTTTTTCGCGGTATTTGTTGAACAAGCTGATAACAGAACCGCCACTGCTACCGCGGGAATCGCCCGCAAGATATATCTCAAAATCGGCTGAGATTTGACCATGTTAATTATTTTCCCTTGAAGTCCTTAACGATAAATATCGTTATAAAAAATGCCAACGCAGCGAGAGTAATTAGCTGTATGCAATGAGACAATTACCAGTGGTCAAATCTGTGGGTGAACGCACAAATTTATTCTTTATGAAAATAATCGCTCATTTGCTCAAAGCAGACCCGAGATTACCCTATCACCTCGGCTATTGCGAGCGCTTTTATGTGATTTTTTATAAGAAAATCTGATACAGAAAGTTAATTATCAGGAATGGCTAAAAAATCGGCAATTTGGGTTAAAAATCATGCAAATCGCTAATTTGGATAGTAATTGTTATGACCGGTTGATGACAGAAAAGGCCAATTTTTGGCAAATTTGCGTCAGGGATCGAAAACGATCCCTGATGATTTCCGTTCAATCGTGTTATTAAAGTGTATAAAAGTTGTTTAATTGCCCGGTAGGTAATGATCAAACAGGCTAATTATTTTGTCGCTAAGTGATGTCATAAGGCACCAGGGCAGACCAATCAACACCACAGAAAGAGAGCCAACGGCAATATCGGTAAACCAGTGAGCGCCGATCATCACGCGTGGGAAGGCGAAAACCACAACTATAATCAGGGCAATGCCGAACGCTTTTTTACCGAAATACCGCAACATGATCGCAGAAAAAATAAGCAACATCATACCATGATCGCCCGGGAAACTGTCTTTGGAGGCATCTTTGGTCGGGAAATTCAGTAATTCACTGACCCGATGAATACCGTTAAAAAATAGTGTTGGGCTTTCGCGTTTAACGGGAATAAGTAATTGCGCGAGCTGATTAATAACCACCGCGAACAGCAACATCGTCAGGCCAATGATGAGAATACGGCGACGTCCGTCGCGGTCTTCACGCAACCAGAAAGAGAGCATCAGGCAGCCCATCGCAATAAGCGAGCAGGCGTCAAAGGCGCGGTTGTTGGTCAGCGCGACCAGCCACAGAAAGGCTCGGCTCTCAACGAGGCCGTCATTAAAGAAGTGGAAAATTGCTGCGTCCAGTGGAAACCAGAATCCATGATTGGCTGGCATATACCAGGACAGGAACAGCGCAAATCCAGCGATATTAAGCAAAAAAATAAGCGGTAAACGAGTCTTCATCTTTAACCATTTTTAAACAACACGGGCAAAACAGTAGTGCCCTTAACCTAAACGAAGCTTCAACAAACTGGTCTGCAAGGCGTTCCAGTCCGCTTCGCTGGCCGTGATGAGTTCAATTCGGCTGTCGGGCGGCGCGACATTTTGCGTCTCAATATGCAGGTCCATTCCCTGCCGGTTAATACGCACCAGTCCCTCAGGAATACGCATTACACCTTTGACGCGTTCCACTGGCGCAAGACGTGCCCACTCAAGCAAACCAATGGTGTCAAACTGCGTATCCGCGTCAAAAATCCAGCCGCATGCATGGTGGCCCTGGCCACTATTCAGGCTGCGTCGCCAGCGCTGATGTTCAGGCAGACTTAACGCCGCCAGCCCTTTCTTTTCGCCGGTGTGGTGATGATGTTCGGCGCTGGCTGGAAGTGTGCGCAGATTGCGGCGTGGGTTATCCAGTATCGACACGGGAATGTTGCCCTGCGTGGCGTTGAGACGAAGACGATCGCCGCCATGTTGCTGCCACCATGCTTCCAGCGCTTGCTGGCTCGCGGCGCTGGCGCGGTCTTCTTTATTAGCGACAATAATGTCAGCCGCCGCCAATTGATCGCGGAAGTTTTCATTGCCAGCCACTTTCTCGTCCAGCAACTGGCGTGGGTCGAGGAGACACAGGGTAGCGCGCAGATCAATCCACGGCTCATAGACAGGGGCGGTGAGCATGTCGAGAATCTGTTTTGGATGCCCAAGGCCAGTAGGCTCAATCAGTAAGCGATCGGGTTTCCCCTGGCGCAGTAGCGTATTGAGGCCAACCTGCATTGGCAGACCGTTCACGCAGCACATGCAACCGCCAGGGATCTCTTTTAACAAAGCGCCGCTGTCTGCCAGTAACGCGCCATCAATGCCAACTTCCCCAAATTCATTGACCAGGACGGCCCATTTCTCGTTGGGCTCTTTATTTGCCAGCATATGGAGAATGGACGTGGTCTTCCCGCTGCCAAGAAAGCCAGTAATCAGATTCGTTTTCGTCACGTTCACTCCGCGATTTTGCACAATAACAAGTGCAATAATCCTGACGAAAATTGCCTAAAAAAAGAAGGGCAGGAGCGGATAAAGCACTTTCCGCCCCTTTAAATGGCAGAAAATGTTAAATTTGCAGAGCCTTACGTACCGCCTGGTGCGCCCCTTGTGTGCGCAATTGTTGCCATGCACTTTCGATCTCATCTACGAAGCGCGGATCTGTGGATAAATCTGTACCGAAGATTTCACTGAGCGCCAGCAATGCTCCCACGCGCTCCCTTTCACTGCTGGTATCGACGATGGCGCGTATCTTGTCGGCCATGGGATCACGCACATCAATAGCCGCCCCCGCATCGTCCGTTCCGCTGACATAGCGCATCCAGCCTGCCACGCCAAGCGCCAGCAACGGCCAGTGGCTTTCACGCTGCAAATGTACGCGCACGCTATCCAGCATACGCTGAGGCAGTTTCTGGCTGCCGTCCATCGCTATCTGCCAGGTGCGGTGTTTAAGCGCCGGGTTGGAAAAACGGGCAATCAGGTTATCCGCGTAGGCGTTGAGATCCACGCCGGTAATGTTCAGCGTGGGGGCCTGTTCGCCCAGCATCAACTGACGTGCGGCACGGCGAAATACCTCATCCTGCATACAGTCGCTAATATGGGCAAAGCCGGCCAGATATCCCAGATACGCCAGGAACGAATGGCTACCGTTCAGCATACGCAGTTTCATCTGTTCCCACGGGCGAACGTCTTCTACCAGTTGTACGCCTGCCACTTCCCATTGCGGGCGACCGGCAACAAAGTTGTCTTCAATGACCCATTGAATATAGGGCTCGCAGCTGATGGCGCAGGGATCGGCAACACCCAATTCAGCGGCGATTTCCGCCAGTGATTCGTCGGTCGCGGCAGGTACGATACGGTCAACCATGGTTGACGGAAAACGGACATGCGTGTCAATCCACTGCGCCAGCTCAGTGGAACGAGTTTGCGCCATACCCAGCACCGCATTTTTCACAATATGGCCATTATCCGGAATATTGTCGCAAGACAACACGGTAAAGGCGGGCAGGCCACGTTCACATCGACGGGAGAGCGCTTCAACCAGAATGCCCGGTGCGGAGTGCGGTTCGCAAGGCTCCTGCAAATCATGGGCAATACGCGGCTGAGTAAGGTCCAGTTTGCCGGTTGCCGGGTCGATGCAGTAGCCTTTCTCGGTAATGGTCAGCGAAACAATGGCCACCTGCGGTTCGCAAAACTTTTCAATAATGGCTGACAGCGAGTCCAGTCTGGCATTCAGGCATTCGTTAACCGCGCCAACGACGAAGGCCTTATTACCGTCGGCCCCTTTTTCCAGCACAGTGTAGAGATGATCCTGCGCGCGCAACTGCGCCATAAGTTGATCGCCGCTGAACAAGCTAATCTCACATATTCCCCAGTCGCCCCCCAGCGCGTTCAGCACACGGTCAGTCAACAGCGCCTGGTGCGCGCGGTGAAAGGCGCCAAAACCGAAATGAACAATGCGCGAACGTAATGAACGGCGATCATACTGAGGTAACTGCACCGTTTCAGGCAGCGTTACGGAGGCAATTGTTTGCATTGAATACACCTGCTTAACCATTAATTAACAATGTGCAGTGTAAAGTTATATGACAGCAAATTGAATTGGTGTGCCTGAAATATCCGGGTAATGTGAGCTGGATCAATCATTGTTATGGCGGCGTTTGACCCTTCTCGTTAAACATGTATGGTAGTCGTCATAATCTTTGCTGTATTGGTATAACAACTTTGAGGGGGAAATGATGGAACAAACCTGGCGTTGGTACGGACCGAACGATCCGGTTTCATTAGATGATGTGCGTCAGGCTGGCGCAACGGGTGTCGTGACGGCACTGCACCATATTCCAAACGGTCAGGTCTGGCCGGTAGAAGAAATTAAGCAGCGTCAGGCCTTGCTGGCTGAAAAAGGGCTGACCTGGTCGGTGGTCGAAAGTATTCCTGTGCATGAAGATATCAAAACGCACAGTGGACAGTATGACACCTGGATTGCTAACTATCAGCAGAGCATCCGCAACCTGGCAGCCTGTGGCATCGATACCGTGTGCTACAACTTTATGCCGATCCTCGACTGGACGCGTACCGATCTGGAATACGAACTGCCGGACGGTTCAAAAGCGCTGCGTTTCGATCAGATTGCTTTTGCTGCGTTTGAGCTTTATATCCTCAAGCGCGATGGCGCGCAGGCTGATTACACCGAAGAAGAACAGCAGCAGGCGCAGGCCTATTTTGAAGCGATGAGCGCAGCGGAAATTGAAAAACTGACGCGCAATATTATTGCTGGCCTGCCTGGTGCGGAAGAGGGGTATACGCTGGATCAGTTCCGTGCCCGTCTGGCGGAATACGATGGCATTAACAAAGATCAGTTGCGCGAAAATATGGCTTACTTCCTGCGTGCGATTGTCGCTGTGGCAGAAGAAGTTGGCGTGCGTCTGGCGGTACACCCGGACGATCCGCCGCGTCCAATCCTCGGCCTGCCGCGTATTGTCTCGACCATTGAGGACATGCACTGGCTGAAAAATGCGGTTGATAGCGTCAATAATGGTTTCACCATGTGCACTGGCTCCTATGGCGTACGTGCCGATAACGATTTGGTGAATATGATTGAGACTTTCGGCGATCGTATTCACTTCACGCACCTGCGTTCTACCTGTCGTGAAGATAACCCGAAAACCTTCCATGAAGCTGCGCACCTGCAAGGCGATGTGGATATGGTATCCGTTGTGGCGGCGATCCTTAGTGAAGAACAGCGTCGTAAGAAAGCGGGCGATCTGCGCCCGATTCCGTTCCGTCCGGATCACGGTCATCAGATGCTCGATGATCTGCGTAAGAAAACCAACCCGGGCTATTCCGCAATTGGTCGTCTGAAAGGGATGGCGGAAGTACGTGGCGTGGAACTGGCACTTAAGAAAACCCTGTTCCGCGATCTGTTATAATTCGTTAGCGTCATGCTGAGATAAAAAAAGGACAGTTTTCACTGTCCTTTTTTACTTTTACTGGCTGACTTAATCCGCGCGGCCCATATAACGGCTTTCTTCGATATGAATACGGATTTTCTCGCCGGTAGTCAGGTATTCCGGAACCTGAATCACCAGACCGGTGCTCATGGTCGCCGGTTTGGTGCGTGAACTTGCTGACGCGCCTTTGATACCCGGCGCCGTTTCAACAATTTCCAGATCAACGGTCTGCGGCAGTTCCAGCGCCAGCAGTTGACCATCCCAGGTCAGCACCTGCATATCCGGCATCCCGCCTTCCGGGATAAACAGCAGCTCTTCTTCGATCTGCTCTTTCGTGAAGGTGTAAGGCGTGTAATCTTCTTTATCCATGAACACGTATTCGTTGCCATCGACGTAGGAGAAGTCAACGAAACGGCGTGTCAGGGTCACGGTATCGACGATATCGTCGCCTTTGAAACGCTCTTCGACTTTCAGGCCGGTGCGCACATCGGAGAAACGCATTTTGTAAAGGGTTGCTGCGCCACGGGCGCTCGGTGACTGAATATCAATGTTCTTTACAATCAGCAGTTTGCCGTTGTAGTTCAGCACCATACCTTTCTTGATTTCGTTCGCTCTTGGCATCAGTGGGATCCTGTGAATTAAAAATAACGAAAATATCGCGACAAAGTACCCGCGAGGACCTTTACAGGCAAGTGGAATCGCTGAGTTTTGCGTTTGACGGGGAAAACAGGTAGTTTGGCGGCCAGCCCAACAGAGAGTCGCTATTATGGAATGCCGTACGGATTGTGGAGCGTGCTGTATCGCCCCTTCTATTTCAAGTCCTATCCCCGGTATGCCACAGGGCAAGCCGGCCAACACGCGTTGTGTACAGCTTGCGGACGACTATAAGTGTAAAATCTTCGACTCCCCGCTGCGCCCAACCGTCTGTGCCAGTCTGCAACCGAGCGCCGGGATGTGTTTCAGCGATCGGGACGCGGCCATGACCTTCCTGATTAATCTGGAAGCCGCGACGGCGCCTTAAAATTATTCGGAAAGCTATTCAGCGCTATGCTGATATTTCGCTTCGTGTTCCAGTAACCATTTTTTGCGCGCGATACCGCCGCCGTAGCCCGTCATTGCACCGTCCTTGCTGAAGATCCAGTGGCAGGGAATCACAATCGCGATACGATTAGCGTCGGTGGCGCTGACCACTGCACACACGGCTTTCGAATTACCCGTCTGCTCAGCAATACTGCCGTAATGATTTACCCCGGCATAATTCACACTGCTCAATGCCTGCCAGACATGTTGCTGAAGGCCGTTCCCGGCGCGTCCAGCGTCAGGGTAAATCTCTGGTATTAACGGCAATATACTCGCCTAATTCCTTTCTCTCTGCCGGGCATGTTTATTCACCGGCGATGATCCGCGCATCAAACAGACGCTGAATATCGCTGAACTCTGTTAAGCGGTTTCTTAACGGTACCGATAAGGCACGACAGCCAACAACCGAAAAACAGACAGGTTTTTTTTCAGCCTCTTTTTTGCTCACAACAGCGGAACACTATTTCACCAATATTACCCTGCTGATGGGTGCTGAATGTGACGCAAAAATGAGGTCAGCTTTGTTCAGCAAAAAAAGGAATCCAGGGGATGAAATGTGCAGTAGATCGTAATTTTGCAATCAAAAATGAGACTTTTCTTGATAGCTGAAACGGAAAGATCAAAACTTCGCGAAACGTTTCAGCGTCATCTTGTTTTCAACACATCTCAGGGTGGCGCATTATTTCTCAAGTCAGCTGAAACGATTCAGTTCAGCAGGAGAGGATTTACATGTTCCAGTTATCCGTTCAGGACATCCATCCGGGCCAGCAGGCCGGGACGAAAGAAGAGGCGATTCGTCAGATTGCCGCCGCACTGGCAGAAGCAGGCAACGTCGCCGGTGGTTATGTTGATGGCATGCTGGCGCGTGAGCAGCAGACGTCGACGTTCCTTGGCAACGGGATCGCCATTCCTCACGGGACGACTGATACCCGCGACCAGGTGTTGAAAACCGGCGTCAAAGTGTTCCAGTTCCCGCAAGGCATTCTCTGGGGGGAAGGGCAGGTAGCCTATGTGGCTATCGGTATTGCCGCCAGTTCCGATGAGCACCTGGGCCTGCTGCGTCAGCTGACCCACATTCTGAGCGATGATTCCGTTGCTGCACAGCTGCAATCCGCAACCACAGCAGAAGAACTGCGTGCGTTGCTGATGGGCGAACAGCAGGCGGCCTCGCTGAAACTGGATAACGACACGCTGAGCCTTGATGTTGTCGCCAGCGACCTGGTGACATTGCAGGCACTGAACGCCGCGCGTCTGAAAGAAGCGGGCGCGGTTGATGCTGTCTATGTGGCACGCGCGATCAACGAACAACCGCTGAACCTCGGTCAGGGTATCTGGCTGAATGACAGCGCGCAGGGCAACCTGGCAAGCGCGGTGGCTGTCAGTCGCGCTGCACACGCTTTTGATATGAATGGTGAGCGCGTTGCCTTACTGGTCAGTGTCGCAATGGCTGATGACCAGCCGGTTGCCGTGCTCAAACGCCTGAGCAACCTGCTGCTCGATAATAAAGCGGACCGTCTTCTGAGCGCGGATGCCGCTACCCTGCTGGCACTGCTGACCAGCGACGCCGCTATTGCTGATAACCTGCTGACTGCCGAGTTTGTGGTGCGTAACGAACATGGCCTGCATGCCCGTCCGGGGACCATGCTGGTCAATACCATCAAACAATTTAATAGCGAAGTGACTGTCGCTAACCTCGACGGTACCGGTAAATCCGCCAATGGTCGTAGCCTGATGAAAGTGGTCGCGCTGGGCGTGAAGAAAGGCCACCGTCTGCGTTTCACCGCGCAGGGCGATGATGCTGAACAAGCGCTGAAAGCAATTGGCGACGCCATCGCTGCCGGTCTGGGGGTTACCGTTGGCGGCTTCCTGGGTAAAGACAATCAGGATGGTTTTCAGCAACTGTTCAGCGAGCTGGGCATTGCTAACCGTTTCCAGATTGTACAGGGCCGTACCCGTATCAACGTGAAGCTGACGGAAAAAGACGGTGAAGTGACAGACTTCAACTTCTCCGGCTTTGAAGTCACACCGGCAGACTGGGAGCGTTTTGTTAACGATTCTCTGACCTGGCTGGGTCAGTTTGACATGGTGTGTGTCAGCGGCAGCTTGCCATCTGGTGTGAGCCCGGAAGCCTTTACCGACTGGATGACGCGCCTGCGCAGTCAGTGCCCATGCATCATTTTCGACAGCAGCCGCGATGCGCTGGTTGCCGGTCTGAAGGCTGCGCCGTGGCTGGTTAAACCTAACCGTCGTGAGCTCGAAATTTGGGCTGGCCGCAAATTACCAGAATTGAAAGATGTGATCGACGCGGCGCATGCGCTTCGTGAACAAGGAATTGCCCATGTGGTTATTTCACTGGGCGCGGAAGGGGCGTTGTGGGTTAACGCTTCTGGCGAATGGATCGCCAAACCGCCGTCAATGGAGGTGGTAAGCACCGTTGGCGCAGGGGATTCAATGGTTGGCGGTCTGATTTATGGCCTGTTAATGCGAGAGTCCAGTGAACATACGTTGCGTCTGGCCACTGCCGTGGCAGCACTGGCTGTTAGCCAGAGCAATGTAGGTATTACCGATCGTACCCAGTTAGCCGCGATGATGGCGCGTGTTGACTTAAAACCCTTTAACTAACAGCAGGAGAGCATAATGAAAACGCTGCTGATAATTGATTCTGAACTCGGTCAAGCTCGCGCATATATGGCGAAAAGCCTGTTAGGCGCAGCGGCACAAAAAGCGAATTTGCAGTTTATCGATAACCCCGGTGAAGCTGAACTGGCGATCGTTCTGGGCTCCCGCGTGCCGGCTGACAGCGCGCTGAGCGGCAAGAAAGTCTGGTTGGGCGACATCAATCGCGCTGTAGCTCATCCGGAACTGTTTTTAAGCGAAGCGAAGAACCACGCTTCCCCGTATACGGCTCCGGCGGCGGCACCAGCGGCCTCCACCAGTGGTCCGAAACGTATTGTGGCCGTCACTGCATGTCCGACAGGCGTTGCTCATACCTTTATGGCGGCAGAGGCCATTGAAACCGAAGCGAAAAAACGCGGCTGGTGGGTGAAAGTGGAAACACGCGGCTCTGTTGGCGCGGGTAACGCGATCACGCCGGAAGAGGTGGCTCAAGCCGATCTGGTGATCGTGGCCGCTGACATCGAAGTGGACCTGGCGAAATTTGCTGGCAAACCGATGTACCGTACCACCACGGGTCTGGCCCTGAAGAAAACGGCGCAGGAGTTAGACAAAGCGCAAGCCGAAGCGAAAACGTATCAGCCGAGTGGCGGTACGCAATCGGCAAGCAGTGAAGGTAAAAAAGAGAGCGCGGGCGCCTATCGTCACCTGCTGACCGGTGTCTCTTACATGCTGCCGATGGTCGTTGCCGGTGGTCTGTGTATCGCACTGTCCTTTGCTTTCGGTATTACCGCATTTAAAACGCCGGATACGCTGGCTGCCGCGCTGATGCAAATCGGTGGTGGTTCTGCGTTTGCCCTGATGGTGCCGGTACTGGCGGGTTACATTG
>OKVX01001009.1_pt1 | contig 12607 bp, 10 predicted proteins | sample 1606941 | NCBI WGS metagenome assembly OKVX01 (sample SAMN03281016, study PRJEB24777) | human gut metagenome | isolation source: fecal sample PR161 from 1 month old female Malay infant, caesarean... | reverse complement strand
TCCTTATCGTTTTTGGGACGCCTACGAGTTATCAACTAGCCTCCAGTAAAACATATGTGGGAGATATTTTCCAAAGATTAGGGGCAAAAAATGTGGCTGATGTATATTTGCCGCAGGATGTATCGGAGAATGCTTTGGATGGATATATTCCGCTTAATCTGGAGACGATGGCCGTTCTTGATTGTGACAAGGTTATCTTGATTAATCATGGCAGTAGCGGTGAGAAAGATATAGCAGCTTTTAAAAAGGCTTTTAAAACGCCGGCATGGCAGAATGTACCTGCTATTGCTAATGGGAATATAGAGGTCTTGCCGGGTCCGTTGTTTGCGTCGGTGCCGACCGCCCGAATGGATCAAGTGTTATTATATGCGGAAAAGGTGTTATATGGACAATCTCATTAATGTGCAGGAACGTCGTGGCTTACGCGTTTTTGTGGCTGCGCTGATTCTGTTAATAGCAGGTGTGTTGCTGAGTATGAAATTGGGCGCCGTTCCATTAACTTGGAGCGAATTATACCAAATCATAACGGGTGGCGATACATCAAAAATTGGTCAAATTATCATGACTATACGCTTACCACGTGTTGTAGTGGGATTCTTAGCGGGCATGAATCTTGCCTTAGCTGGCGTGATTTTACAAGGTATCTTGCGAAATCCTTTGGCGGATCCTGGCATTATTGGCATTACCTCTGGCGGTGCTTTGGCGGCTATGATTATTATGATTCTCATGCCTACTTACGTTATGCTTGTTCCTATTGGTGCTTTTGTTGGTGCGTTAGTGGCATCGTTTTTGGTTTACGGTATTTCTTGGCAAGGTGGACTCAATCCGTTGCGCCTTATCTTAGCCGGTGTGGCTGTAGCCGCTTTCTTCGGCGGGTTTAATACGATTTTGTCCGTGTTTTATCCGGATCGTGTTCAAGGAACGGTGAGCTGGATGGCAGGTGGTTTTGTAGGGCGCAGCTGGGACGATGTGATGATGATCTGGCCTTATACGGCTATAGGCATTATTGGATCTATGATATCTATCAGATGGCTTACATTGCTCAGTTTAGGTGATGACACGGCACGCACCTTGGGGGTGCATGTTGAAAGATGTCGATTGTCCTTACTCGTATTAGCCTCTTTGCTAGCCGCATCAGCGGTGAGTGTGTCGGGGATGTTGGGATTTGTAGGCCTTATCGTGCCTCATGTGGCGCGCCTCATCGTAGGTGTGGATTATCGTTACTTGATTCCTACGTCTATGGTCTTTGGTGGCATATTAATTGTTTATGCAGATACATTGGCGCGCATGATGATTGCGCCCGGTGAAATTCCTGTAGGCGTACTGATGAGCTTCTTGGGTGCTCCATTCTTCTTGTATCTATTGAAAGGGGTGGGGCGAAGATGAGTGTGTTAATAGTCGACAATATAACGGTAGGTTATGGAAAACGATTGATACTGGAGAATCAATCTATCGTCTTTGATAAACCGGAAATAATATCTATTATTGGTCCAAATGGTTCGGGAAAATCAACGTTTTTGAAAGCTTTGGCGCGGCTTATCAAGATAAAACAAGGGACTATATCGTTAGATGAAAAATCTTTACATTCGTGGAATACAAAGGAATTAGCGCGTCATATAGCTTTGTTACCGCAAATTACGACCGCCCCTGAAGGAATGTTAGTTGAGCAGTTGGTTCGATCCGGACGAAATCCGTATGTATCGATTTTTAAGGAACTATCTGATGCGGATTTAGCTGCTGTGGAGCAGGCGATGAAATGCACAGATGTATGGAAATATCGGTATCGGCAAATAGGGGAACTATCCGGCGGTGAACGGCAGCGCGTATGGCTTTCATTAAGTTTGGCGCAAGAACCGAATATTCTACTCCTCGATGAACCGACTACCTATCTCGATAGTCGCCATCAAATTGAGTTGATGGAGCTAGTTAAACGCACACAGCGGGAACGAAATATTATGGTCGTTATGGTGCTCCATGATTTGAATCTAGCTTTGCGCTATAGTGACCGCATTATTGCTATTAAAGAGGGAGCTATTGTAGGTGATGGAACTCCGCATATGATGATGACCCCAGAGAATTTAGCAGAGTGGTTCGGTATTAAAGCGGATATTTTACAAAGTCCTCGCAGTGAAGAAACATGTCCTATATGTGTACCATATGGTCTTGCTTAAATAGAGGAACTTAAATGCTATATACTAGTTAATTGTTAGCTGTTTTTACTGAAATGTACACAATAGCAAAAAAGTTATTGCGAAAATTGCATACTGTTTATACCTTAAAGAGGCCCCACCTGTGGTGAGGGTCTCTTTATTATGGTAAAATATATGGTGTACCAAATGGTTGGGTGAAATTTTCACGAAATGATGTACCAGAATAAGTACATTATAGAACCCGGATGGGGATTTTTAATGAGGTAAAATAGTGGAATATATTATTTCGTTTATGGAAACATATGGCTATACGGCCATGTTTATTGCAATGGTTCTAGAAAATGCTAATGTGCCTATTCCAAGTGAAATCGTACTTGGTTTTGCGGGGTATTTAATAGCTCAAGGCATATTTGATATGCATACAACAATGGTGGTAGGTATCTTAGCAGGTATTGTTGGTTCTATAGTATCCTACTGGATGGGTGAGCATGGTGGGCGCCCTTTATTATTGAAATATGGTAAATATATATTCTTTAATGAACATAAATTTGAACTGGCAGAAAAGATGTTTAATAAATATGGCGGTGTAGCTGTATTTTTTGGTCGACTTTTTCCTGGTGTTCGTACTTTTATCTCCTTCCCTGCAGGAATGGCACGCTATCCCATGTGGCATTTCATCATCTGGACGGTACTCGGTACGATTCCTTGGACGATTTTGCTCGTTTACTTAGGCAAGGTACTTGGTGAAAATTGGCAAGACCTTATCGAGTACAATCATGAGTTCTTGATTGTTATGATCGCTGTTTTTGTCATTATAGCTGTAGTACTGGGCTTTAGATACTATCGTAATCGTCGATAAGGAGGCCCTTATGAAACTCTCTCGATTAACACCAGTCGTATTTATTGTGTGGCTAGTGTTTTATATGTTTGGCAATAATATGTTGCCTGTTACAGATCCCGTTGAATCTAATTATGCGTTAACGGCAAAGGAAATGGTTCTTTCAGGTGATTGGCTATCTCCGCAGATTTATGGTACTTATTGGTACGATAAACCCATCATGATTTATTGGCTCATTGCTCTTGGCTTTAAAATCTTTGGAATTGCTGATTGGGTGGTGCGCCTACCGAGTGCTATTTTTGGTGCTTTGTCGGTGGCGACCATGTATCAATCTACGCGCACCATGAGCGGTAAGTGGGCGCTTGGTCTCATTGGGGCATCCGTTCTAGGCACATCTCTCATGTTCTGGACCGTAGCACATGGCGTTATTACGGATATGGTGCTCCTTTATACGACGTTGATGGTCATGATTTACTCCTACAAGGGACTGGTGGAACAGAAACCGTATGCCATGATTGTAGCCTATGTATTTGCTGCGTTAGGCGTACTCACTAAAGGTCCGGTAGCGATTGTGTTGCCTGGTATGATTCTGCTTGCCTTTGCAGGTATTAATCGTTCTTGGTCTATGGTGAAAGCCATCTTCGATTGGCGTGGCATTTTAGCTTTTTGTGTAGTTTGTTTGCCGTGGTATGTATACATGTACAGTGTTCATGGTCAAGACTTTATCAATGGCTTCTTAGGACTTCACAATGTGACTCGCGCTACTCAATCGGAGCATCCAGAAGATAATGTGTGGTGGTATTATCTCGCTATCTTCCTTGGTGCTTCTATGCCGTGGACGGGTGCTGTTATTTATGGCATAATCGATGGCTTTAAACAACGTCATACAGGGTTTATCTATAATGTGACTTGGGGTGTTGGAATTGTGCTATTCTACACCTTGATGGCAACAAAATATCCTCTATATACCTTTGTTAGCTTAGTCCCATTTAGTGCTATCGGTGCTTTGGGCGTTATGAAGCTTATTCGCAAAGGCAAATCTAGAGCCTTAAAATGGATTATTATGGGGCCGACGTTGCTTTTGTGGATTGCTTATGTAGCAGGCTCTTTCTTCGCACCATGGGGTTTTTATTGTTTGCTCTATGTCGTGGTTGCTATGGCAATATTGGCTATGTTCTATACATGGTATACGAAACGAGGATATCGTTTAGTTACAATTATTGTCCTTGGTACGATGGTTATATCTTCTATAGTTGTTATGGAAGGTTTAGAGCCATTCGTTAAGCAACGTAGTAATATTGATGTTGTTCCAGTAGTGGATTCCTATGAAGGGGATGTCTATTACTATAACGGCTATAGTACGGCTGTTGTGTATTATACGGGGCATAAGGTTATCAAGATTAATGGTGATGAGAGTCGCTGGGATGATCAAGGTAAATTAAAAAGACGCAGCGCTGAATGGCAGAAAAAATATCTTATGCAGCAAGTATCGGAGAAGGAATTTATTAAGATCCTTTCCTCCGGCAAACCGCTTATGCTGATCGTGCCGAAAGGGGAAATTAAACATTTCCGTCAGTCTTCCATCTATTCGTATGTATCGGAATACAGCGAAGCGGGAACCTCCGAAGTATATATTTTAAATAAACAGACTCTGTTTCACTAAAGTTTAATTAGACTCTGTTTTATTAAAGTTTAATTGCAGATTGCAGGCATCGCCTTTATGGCGGTGCCTGTTTTTGTGTGCGCCATTATGTATGCGTAAATATTCACTCAATCGGGGTGTAATCGGTAAATAACATACGATATATGGTGTATGAAACATGAAAGTGAAATATGAAATATGAAATATAGCATATGGTATTGAAATATGAAGTACATTATATGATATATAAAGCCTATAATGTTAATATGTATTATTGACATAAATAAAACATATTGTTATAGTAGGTTATATTAAGTTTAGAAGACGAGGTGATCTAAAGCCTTATTTCATCTAAGGTTTAGAAAAATGCGAAAAGTGACATGAGTCAGAAACGCCCCTTGTTGTGAGGTAGAAAGAGGGGACATTATGAAGAAAACCTGGTATCTTATCATTGCTGTTGTGCTTCTCGTTATCGGAGGTGCGGCGTATGCATATCATCAGCATACGGTACCGAAGTCAGCACAGGAGCTGAAGACCGTGCGTGTTGCGTATTTGCCGATTACTCATGCGCTGCCCGTATTTGCTACGAAGGAATTGGAGACGGCGGATGGTCCCGTTCATGTAGAGCTTGTTAAATACGGTTCCTGGCCGGAACTCATGGATGCGCTCAATACCGGTAAAGTAGACGCCGCAGCCGTTCTCGTTGAGCTCGGCGTAAAGGCTCGTGAACAGGGGATTGATGTGCGCGCAGCGGCATTAGGTCATACGGAAGGTAATATTATCGTTGTAAATAACGACATTAACTCTGTACAGGATTTGAAAGGCAAATCCTTTGCCATCCCTCATAAACAATCGACTCAAAAAATTCTTGTAGATCTTATGCTTGAACGGGCAGGTCTTAGCGAGAAGGACGTACACATAGTGGAGATGAGTCCGCCCGAAATGCCGTCCGCACTGTCGGTCGGTCAAATCGCCGGGTATAGCGTGGCGGAGCCGTTCGGTTCTCTCGCTATAGAAATGGGAGCCGGGAAGGTCTTTGAAGACCCTGATTACTTATGGCATGACAATATCTGCTGCGCCCTCGTGTTCAACGGTCAATTCGTCGATGAACATCACGATTTGGCGAAGGCTTTCACAAAAGCCTATCTCGATGCAGGTACATATTTAGATGAGCATCCGGAGGTGCAAAAGGAGATTGCCTTAAAATACATGAAGTTTAAGGATCCTGTCATCGAGCGTTCCTTGCAGGTGATCGGGTTTGGAGATTTGGCCCTCACCGAGGATCGTTATAATGCGCTCGTGCATCACATGACCCATGTCGATCTGATTAAAAAGGTGCCGAGTTATTCGGAGTTTGTAGATACATTGCTGTTGCCATAGGGGGTAGACCATGAAGAAATACACATATGTGCCGGGGGCGTTCATCGCGGCCTGGCTGATTTGGGAGCTGGTTGTCCGCATCGGCGGATTTAACGAGGCCTTGTTGCCGACGCCGTACAAGGTGCTGCTCGGCTTCGGGGAACTTATCGGGGACGGCGTATTGTTCAAGGATATTGCGGATAGTTTGGTGCGCTTTTTCATCGGCTATATCATTTCCGTCGTAGCCGGTGTGTTCTTAGGCCTTATTTTAGGTTGGTATAAAGGCATTTGGAACTATATTAATCCTATCGTTCAGGTGATTCGTCCCATTTCACCGGTGGCATGGTTGCCGTTTATCGTTCTGTTCTTCGGTATCGGACAGGCGCCTGCCATCGTTATCATCTTTATCGCGGCGTTTTTCCCGGTCCTGTTGTCCACGGTGTCGGCGATTCAAAATATCGATCCCGTATACATCAAGGTGGCTCGAAATTTTGGTATCAAGCAGCCGGAATTGTTATTTAAAATCGTATTGCCCGCGGTGTTTCCTGGTATTGCATCGGGACTTCACATCGCGCTCGGCACGGCGTGGATTTTCCTTGTGACGGGGGAAATGGTAGGTTCCCAGACGGGGCTTGGCTTTCTCATCATCGATATGCGGAACAATTTGCGCAACGACCTTTTGGTGGTGGCGATTCTGACGATTGGCTTTGTAGGACTTTTACTCGACTGGGGCGTGTCCCTCATCGAAAAATGGATTTATAGACGTTGGGGCATTGAAAAATAGGAGGTGGACGTATGGGTTACATTTCGGTGCGCAATGCACACAAGGAATTTATGAAAGATGGAGAACCGCTCACCATCCTTGAGAATATTAATTTGGACATTGAACGAGGCGAATTTATTTGTCTCTTAGGTCCCTCTGGATCCGGCAAAAGTACGCTTTTAAATGCTATGGCAGGCTTTGAGCTTGTTACAGCGGGCTCTGTTACCATTGACGGCGCAGAGGTGAAAGCACCTCAACTGTGGTATGTAACGGTTTTTCAAAATTACGGATTATTGCCGTGGCGAACGGTGGAAAGCAATATTGAACTGGGCCTTGAGAGTAAGAACGTACCTAAGGAAGAGCGACCTGCTATCATCGATAAATACGTGAAAATGGTGGGGCTCGACCATGCTCGGAACCGCTATCCGGCGGAGTTGTCCGGCGGGATGCAGCAGCGTGTATCCATTGCGCGCGCGCTGGCGGTCGATCCGGATATTATCTTTATGGATGAGCCGCTAGGGGCCCTCGACGCGTTGACACGCATCAATTTACAGGACGAAATCTCCCGCATTTGCCGTGAAGAGGGTAAAACGGTCGTATTTGTTACGCATGATATCGAAGAGGCTGTAGTCCTTGCGGATCGCGTCGTAGTGCTCGCCGCTAATCCGGGACGGGTGCAAACGATCATCCCCGTCAATCTCATCGATAGGACGGACAGGACCTCCGCATCCTTCGTCAATATTCGAAACCACATATTTGAGCAATTCCAGCTCGCCAAAGAAGACAAAATCGAGTTTTATATATAAATGTGATGTTGTATATACTAGTAGTAACGTAGCAACAAATGTGACAACAAAAAACTGTAGTTTCAAAGATGTTAGAATCATTCGTCTTCATCAAGGCTGTCGCCTTGGCGGTAGAAAATCTTAAGTCGCTTTGAAACTACAGTTTTTTATATTCTCCTGTATGTGGATGTTTTGAATATTAATTTCTCATCAAATTTTCAGAAACAGGTGCTATTACAATATAGTAACAGCATACATTTTATGTAGTGCGTGATTATCATAGATCATGATTGGAAATCGCAATATATGGATTGTATTATAGGGTTTAGCGTATAAATACAGTATATGTATAAATACAGTATATAAAGGATTGATAATCATGATATACAGCATTATTTATTATATGGTTCGGTAGTATAAATTGGGGGAGAGCCTATGTCCTTATTTACATCAGAGGAAGAGAAAACGCTGTCTTTTGATGAATATATGGCCTCGTTTGATACAAATCAGATTGCAAAAGTACAGCAGTTTGTAGACTGGCTCGGTCAATATAGGGGCGAGCTTGTTCACAATCCGTGGGGGGAGGTGAATCCTGATCTCGAAATTGTTCGACCTGACTTTGATGCGGCTCAAGTGCGTCAGAACAATTTGATGGCGTATTTGTTACCGCGGTTGGGACGTTCTAAAATTTTTGTAGTGGCGGAGGCTGTCGGATATCAAGGGGGGCGCTTTTCGGGTATTGCCATTACTTGTGAGCGTATGTTGCTGGATAAACATAAAACGATTCGGGCTCATCAGATAACGCCTGTTACATTACAAAGAACCAGCTCTCCTGTGAGCCCTATGCTGAAATGGACCCAACAGGAGCAGGGCTTCAACGAGCCTACGGATACGGTAGTATGGAGTGCTATCATCGAACAGGAAATTGATCCGTACGATGCGTTGCTGTGGAATATATTCCCCTTTCACCCTCATAAGGCGGGTGCACCGCTCACTAATCGGACGCCGACCGAGTCCGAGCAGCAGCTGGGTTGGGAATATACGAAGCGATTGTTGGCATTGCACACCGAATTAGGTGGATTGGAGCCGCTTGTGCTCGCCGTCGGTCAAAAATCGGCGGACACAATGGGGCGATTCGGCCTTTCAGCCGTCGGACTTAGACATCCGGCTAACGGTGGCGCTAATTTATACCGTGAAGGTTTTGCTAAAGCTGTAGAGAAAGTTTTGAGATAGAAGGTATTACATATGAAACGATATTGTGAATCCTGCCGTCAGTATTGTGACGAGGCGGCCATGTTCTGTCCGCATTGCGGGCAGCATACGACTGCGGTGGAGGTTGAGAGAATCGCACCGGAAGGGGATATTATCTATCCGTTGGCGCATTATCAGTTGAGTTACAAGGATACATTTCTCCATGTGGTGGGCCGCAAATTTATGAATTCAGATGGCCGTGCGTCCAGAGGGGAATTTTTGCGGTTCTTTTTGATGTGGCTTTTAGTTATCGCTGGAATTCTGGCTCTATCTTATGGGCTTACGGTGGTGCTTCATACGGGTATTTATTTAATCCTGTTGGCATGGATGTTATTGACAATCATCGGTCTTATCTCGCTGATTCCGTTGGGCTCTCTATGTATCCGTCGCCTTCATGATACCGGTAAAAGCAGTGACCATCTGTTTTTTATCTTAATTCCTTTCATCGGACCGATTATTCTATTTGTTCTACTGTGTAAAAAAGGCGAACCGAAGGCCAATCAATATGGTGAGGCGTTGAGGAACATCACTATTGACAAAAGGTTGGCATCTATTATGAAAGTATCGCCTACAAGCAGCGTTTTCACTACTCGAATTCTCGTTGCATTGCTGGTGAGTGCTATCTGTGTATGCAGTGTTTCGACTCGTTATATGGGACCGGAAAATGAACTGGATCCGGGCGGATGGTTTACGAATATCGTCGTCGGTCAAGGTAGTGATGAAGCTGCACGGAATGCGGTACACGATTATTTTGACGCGGTTAATGAAAAGAACTATGATAAGGCTTTCACCTATATTACCGATCATGCTAGGACGAATCCTGTAGAAAAGCAAAAATGGATGGAGTCGATGAAGTCGGCGCCGAAGGTGGTTGTCAGGTCCTTAGGAACGAGTAGTATCAATCGTGTAAACAGTATGAAACGCATCATTTATGAAGCGGATCTGCAAATCACTAAACCAGGAGATGGCGCTGTTGAAGCTACCCATATGACACGCTACATATCTCTCGTCGAAGAAAATGGCGAATGGCATATTGAAGGGTTTTATAAAAGCATGCCGGATGAAGAATAATAAAATAGTTAGGGCGGTTCGGTCTGAACCGCCCTTTTTAATATTGGTTTAACTTTTGGCGAAATGAGAGGCGAACTCTTTTGTTTATGTTGTTTTTATGTTATAATGAGCATAACGTGTGAAAGCGAGGCTTTCATCAAAACGATCGGACTATATTGCACTGCATACCGGATAGGAACGAAACCATAAGCCCTTTGCGGCATGATGTATCTGACAGTGCACTATACTCATTTGCTGCGGCAAATGGCACACAAACTAGGAACGGCAAAATTGGATAGCGCAATTTTTGCGCACATTTGACGAGACGCTAGTATAATAGCGCCTTTTTATTTGTGTGGCATTTCCTCGTGGCATAGATCAATTCAAGTGATAGGTGAGAAGAACTATGTTAAACAAACTAATGAACAAAATTTTAGGAGGAACTGTGAATACAACAGAAAATCAGGTTGCTGCACAGGTGACTGCAGAACCAGTTGCACATACGGCACCGGCTACGGGTGAACAGAAACAACCGCGTCGCCGCACTATTACACGTCGTCCGGCCGGCGAAGGTCGCATAAATCGTGACGGTGAGAATACAAACCGTCCACGCCGTAATGCAAATAATCGTACGAACACCAATGGCGGCACCACTGCGACGCGGCGTACAAATACGCGTCGCAATGCTGAATCCGGTGAAGGTACGGAACGTAAACCACGTCAAACTCGTGCTCCGCGCGGTGAACATGGTGAAAATACGCGCAATACGCGCACTAATCGCACGAAAAACGGTCAAAATCAGAACCGTTCCGAGCGGATGAATCGCTCTACAAATCGCAATAATCACCATGATCAAGGCGAACAGGTTGAATTAATCGGCCGTACACCGAATGGCGCGAACAAGGGAAAATTCCAGATTATCCCGCTCGGCGGCCTTGGTGAAATCGGTAAAAACATGACCGTGTTCCAATATGAGGACGAAATTATCGTTCTTGACTCCGGTCTTGCGTTCCCTAGCGAAGACATGCTTGGCGTAGATATTGTTATTCCTGACATGAGCTATATTATCGAGAATAAGGACCGTGTGAAGGCTGTCGTTATTACGCATGGTCACGAGGACCATATCGGTTCTTTGGCATACCTTATGAAGGAAATCAGCTGCCCTGTATATGCGACAAATCTCGTTTGCGGCTTAATTGAAGGCAAGTTTAAAGAGCATAAGGTATCCCCGAAATGTCTCCGCACGATTGCGGCCGGCGATGAAGTGCAAATTGGACAAGTGAAGGTCGGCTTCATTCAAACAAATCACTCCATCCCTGACTCCTGTGCGGTATACTTTGATACACCGATCGGTACCGTACTTCATACAGGGGACTTTAAAATCGACCAGACTCCGGTTGACGGTCGATTGATGGATATGCATAAATTTGCTGAACTCGGCAATAAAGGTGTACTAGCCTTGTTATCGGACTCTACAAACGTAGAAAAACCAGGCACTACCGGATCTGAAAGTTCCGTAGGTCCTGCGATTAAACAAGCCGTTGGAGAAGCGAAGGGACGCGTTGTTCTGGCAACATTTGCATCCAACGTATCCCGTATTCAACAAGCTATTGATGCAGCGGTTATGTTCAACCGTAAGGTTGTAGTTATGGGCCGTAGCATGGTCAATGTTACAGAAATTGCCCAAGAGCGTGGATACTTGAATATTCCACCAAATACAATCATTGACGTAGACGTAATGCACAACTACACAGATGACCAAATCATGATCTTAACAACTGGTTCTCAAGGTGAACCGATGGCAGGCTTGTCCCGTATGGCAACAAGCAACCATCGTACTGTAGAATTGGCTCCGAATGATACTGTTATCATTTCTGCTACACCAATTCCAGGCAACGAAGGTGCTGTAGGTAGAACTATCGATAACTTGCTTCGTTTAGGTTGTAATGTGGTATACGGTAAAGACCGTGGTATCCACGTATCTGGTCATGCGAGCCAAGAAGAGCTTAAAACAATGCTTAACCTTGTTCGTCCAGAATACTTCATCCCGGTTCATGGTGAGTACCGCATGTTGCGTCGTCATGGTGAACTCGGTGTTGCCATGGGTGTAGATCCTAAGAAGGTCCTTATTGGCGACAATGGTCAAATCTTTGAATTCGATAAAGATGGTGGTCGCAAAGGTGGCCGCGTACAAGCTGGCGCTATCTTTGTTGATGGTCTTGGTGTTGGTGACGTAGGTAATATCGTTATCCGCGACCGTCAACAATTGGCACAAGAAGGTATGGTTATCGTCGTTATGGCGATGGACAAAGCTTCCGGTACTATCGTAGCTGGTCCAGACCTCGTATCTCGTGGCTTTGTATACGTTCGTGACGCAGAAGAACTCATGCTTGCTGCAGAACGCCGCGTAGAACAAGTTCTTGAAGATTGCGAAATGCAACGCATCAAAGACTGGACAACAATTAAACAAAACGTACGCGATGCATTGGGTAAATTCTTCTATGATAAAACCCGTCGTCGTCCTATGATCTTGCCGATTATTCAAGACGTATAATTTTATATAATACAGAAAAGTACCGCACCTCATGGTGTGGTACTTTTGACATTTTAAAAGAGCAATAAAAACTACCATTAATAGCACTGCTATCGCATTCGTCTACTATATGGGGTATTTGAAGTTACCCTTTTAAACTGTTATAATTAAAAGATACCAATTAATATATCTTCTTATGTAAGAATGGTGATTTATGAATAAAACAAATACAAGAG